>Ga0265299_10000036_pt1 | contig 193415 bp, 166 predicted proteins | sample AusTroGonzalo_MG_4_FD_193485 | JGI IMG/M metagenome (GOLD analysis project Ga0265299, IMG submission 193485) | Bovine rumen microbial communities from tropical cattle in Woodstock, Queensland, Australia - Gonzalo_02 | ecosystem: Host-associated > Mammals > Digestive system > Stomach > Rumen ... | reverse complement strand
TAATGCCTGGAGATAACGTAGAGATGGATGTAGAATTGATAATGCCTGTAGCAATGGATGAACAATTGAGATTCGCAATCAGAGAAGGCGGAAGAACAGTTGGATCAGGTGTTGTTACTAAGATTATTGAATAATTTGCAGTAAATATTTTTGGAGAGTTAGGAAAATGGGAGACAGAGTAATTATAACGATGGCTTGCACAGAATGCAAAAATAGAAATTACTATTTTGCAAGAGGCAAAAAACAAGAAGGAAAATTAGAAGTAAAAAAATATTGTAAGACATGCGGAAAACATGTTTTGCATAAAGAAACGAAATAGTTTATAAAGCCCTGGGGGCATAGGCTAACGGTAAACTTCTGGTCTCCAAAACCAGCTTTGGTGGTTCAAATCCATCTGCCCCCGGTTTTAATAGAGACGGATGGACAATATTTTAAGGTGAGACGGTTTTATGAATAAAGCAATACAGTTTTTTAAAGATGCTTATTTTGAATTAACAAAAGTTACATGGTTAAGTAAAAAAGAAGTTGTAGCGACGACCCTTGTTGTGATAGTTTTTGTTATAATAATGGCATTGTTTGTTGGCTTTGTGGATATGATTTTGTCAACTTCATTAGGCGTAATATTAAATTTGAGGTAAAAAATGGCTAAACAATGGTATGTCGTTCATACATATTCGGGACATGAGGATAAAGTAAAAAACAGCATAGAAAGAACGGTTGAAAATCTTGGTATGCAGGATTTTATCTCTCAAGTTCTTGTTCCTACGGAAGAGGTTGTTTCTGTTAAGAACAATAAGAAAAAAATAAGAAAGAAAAAATTTTATCCGGGATATGTTTTCATTGAAATGATAATAAACAATGAAACATATTGGTTGGTTAGAAATACTACCGGTGTAACCGGCTTTTTAGGTGGAGTAAAACCTGCACCTATGGCAGAATCGGAAGTTGCAAATCTTATAAAAGCAGTTACAAATCCTGAGGATGCAAAACCGAGACCGGCAATATCTTTTGAAAAAGATGAAAATGTAAGAATAACGGAAGGTCCTTTCAATCACTTTATCGGTGTAGTTGAAGAAGTAAACCAGGAAAAAGGAAAATTGAAGGTTATGGTTACCATATTCGGTAGACCTACCCCTGTTGAATTGGATTTCTTACAAGTAGAAAAAGTTTAATAAACGAATGCTGTATGTTACGGCAGCACGATTAAAATAAAGTAAAAAAATTATATTTTCAATGCTCAAGAAAATGTAGTTGTAGTTTAAGGGAGATTTAAAATGCCACCAAAGAAAGTAAAAACACAAATTAAGTTACAAATACCTGCAGGCGCAGCAAATCCTGCACCACCGGTTGGTCCTGCATTAGGTCAACAGGGTGTAAATATAATGGATTTTTGTAAACAGTTCAATGAAAGAACGAAAAAAATGGAACAAGGTATGGCAACACCTGTTGTTATTACCGTATATGAAGATAGATCATTTACATTTATAACAAAGATGCCTCCGGTTCCTGCATTGATAAAAAAAGCTGCAAAAGTTGCAAAAGCTTCAGGAGTTCCTAATAAAACTAAAGTTGGTTCTATTACAAAAGCTCAAGTTGAAGAAATTGCAAAACAAAAAATGCCTGACTTAAATGCTATCGATTTGGAAGGTGCAAAATTGATGGTTGAAGGTACGGCAAGAAGTATGGGAATTGAAATAAAACAAAAGTAGTACAAATAAAGAAATAAAAGTGGGAGCTGTTTTTAGAACGGCGAAAGAACCACAGGAGAATTAAAATGGCAAAAAGATTAAAAGAATTATCAAAATTGGTAGACTCAAGCAAACTTTATTCTGTTGAAGAAGCAGCAGATTTAGTAAAACAAACAGCAAAAGCAAAATTTGATGAATCTGTAGAAGTTCACATTCGTTTGGGAATAGATCCTAAACAAAGTGACCAAATAGTTAGAGGTACGGTTTTGTTACCTAACGGTATCGGTAAAACAAGAACTGTATTTGTTGTAGCTAAAGGTGAAAAACAGACCGAAGCTGAAAAAGCAGGTGCAGATAAAGTTGGTTCAACAGATTTAATAGAAGATATTGCAAAAGGCGACTTAAATTTTGATGTTTTGGTTGCAACACCTGATTGTATGAAAGATTTAAGTAAAGTTGCAAAAATATTAGGTCCTAAAGGGTTGATGCCAAATCCAAAATCAGGAACTGTTACATTTGATATCGCAAGAACAGTTCAAGAATTGAAGAAAGGTAAAGTAGCATATAAAAATGATTCTTTCGGAATAGTACACTGTTCCGTAGGTAAAGCTTCTTTTGAAAAAGACAAATTGGTAGAAAATATAAAAACATTGGTAAGTGCAGTTTTAAAGGCAAAACCTTCAGCTGCAAAAGGTCAATATGTTAAAAGTATTTCAGTTTCTTCAACAATGGGACCTGGAATATATATAGATCAAAATTCAAAGATGTAGTTTTTATAAAACATAAAATTATAAAAACAAGAAGACATCAAAATTCGTCTTCTTGTTTTTATGTTTTAAAAGAAAAGTTGTAAGAGTGTGTGTTATGAAACAAGTAAAACATATATTATCAATATACGATTTAACTTCAAAAGAAATTTGGAACATTATTCAATCTGCTATAAAACTTAAGAAACAAAAAAAATCAAAGTTTCAATTGAAAGGTAAAGTAATTGGATTAATATTTGAAAAACCTTCTACGAGAACTATGGTTTCTTTTTCTGCTGCTATGTGTCAGGAAGATGGTACACCATTAAACCTTGATATAAAAAAGTTGCAAACAACAAGAGGGGAATCTGTTTACGATACGGCACATGTTTTATCAAGATATTTGGATGCGATAGTTATAAGAGCATTTAAACATAGTTATTTGGAAGAGTTTGCAAAGAGTTCGTCAATACCTGTTATAAATGCATTAACGGATGCGGAACATCCGTTACAGATATTGGCAGATTTGATGACAATAATCGAAAAGTATAAAGTAAAAAGTTTAAAAGATTTAAGAAAATTAAAAATTTCTTTTGTAGGTGATGCTAATAATGTCGCAAATTCATGGCTTGCAGTTTCGGCTGTGTTGGGATTAAATTTCTTGTTGTTAGGTCCTAAAAAATATGCACCTAAAAAAGAACTTTTAGATAAAGCTTTACAAGTTGGTAAATCAACAAAAGCAAAAATACAAATAAGCAGTGATATAGAAGATATAAAAGGTTCTGATGTCATTTATACCGATGTATGGATTTCAATGGGTGAAGAAAAAGAATCCGTTGAAAGACATAAAGCTTTTGTAAAGTATCAGGTAAATGATGCTTTATTAGCAAAAGCAAACAAAAATTGTATAGTATTACATTGTCTTCCTGCAGTTAGAGGTGAAGAAATAACTGCATCCGTTATGGATAAACAAGAAGACAATATTTTTGAAGAAGCAGAAAACAGATTACATATTCATAAAGCTGCAATAATTTATTTAATAAAATAGTTTGAAAAAAGTATTAAAAAAATATATACTTATAAATCAAACTTTGCTCCGAAAGGGGCTAAGCTGTTGTTTTAAAACAACAGAAATCCAAAAAGGAGGGTAGTATCAATGAGTTACGAATGTACGTTCATTTGTTCTCCGGAACTAGATTCTACAAAAGTAGAAGATTTAGTTGCAAAAGTTTCAAAAATAATTGAAGCTGCCGAGGGAAAAATCAAAAATCTTCAACAATTAGGAAAGAAAAAACTCGCTTACAACATCAAGAAATTCCGTGAAGGAAACTATGTTTATGTTGAGTTTGATGCTAATGGTTCAGTAGTTCTTTCTTTGGAAAACTTTTTTAAGGTTAATGATGATGTTATCAGATTTTTAACCGTAAAAATAGAAGAAAAAAAGAAAAAAGCCGTAAAAAAAGTTAAAGTTGTTGAAAAGAAACAGGAAGTTGCAGCAGAAGCTCCTGTTGAAGAAAAGAAAGAGGAAACTGTAAATGCAGAACCAACAGATATATCAGATACCACAGCAAAATAGTGTTATTTTAGTTGGCAGATTGACCAGGGATCCTGAATTAAAAAGAACGACTACATCAAAGTCTGTTTGCAGATTTGATATAGCTATGAGTACCAGAATAAAAGATCAGGTAACCGGTGAATGGAAAGATTCCGATCCTACTTTTGTTCCTATAATTGTATGGGGCGATCAGGCAGACAGATGCAACGACAGGTTAAGAAAAGGTATGCCTGTTTACGTTGAAGGCAGATTAAAAAGTAGCAGTTGGCAATCTTCTGACGGAACAAAAAAATCTCGTCTTGAAGTTGTTGCTTCAAGAGTTCAGTTTTTAGTTAGAGTTGATGCACAAACATCTCAACAATCAAGAAACGTTGAAAGTGCGGAAACGGAATATGTTTCTGATAATGATGTTATGGATGACGAAGAAACACCGTTTTAAAATTTTGGAGGAATAAAAAATGTCAATAGAGAAAAAAAATACACATCCTGCCGGAACAAAACCTGCCGGTAAGTTCAGAAAAGGCGGAATGATGAAAAGAAAAGTTTGTCGTTTTTGTACAGACAAAATTGAAATAGATTATAAAAATGTTAGTCTTTTAAGAACATTTGTTACGGAAAGTGGAAAAATTCTTTCAGGTAATATTACAGGAACATGTGCAAAACATCAAAGAGAATTATGCAAAGCTGTAAAAAGAGCAAGAATGTTAGCTTTGTTGCCATTTTCAGCAAATTAGTTTTTAACGGGGGAAATAAATGAAAGTTATTTTAAGATCAGATATAACAAATGTAGGAAGACAAGGTGAAATAAAAGAAGTTGCAGCAGGTTTCGCAAGAAACTATTTGTTGCCTAAAAAGCTTGTTATGGAAGCAACTCCTCAAAACATGAAGATTTGGGAAAGAGAAAAAACAAGACTTGAAAAAGTTAGAGAAGAAATTATTAATAATGCAAAAATTGTTGCAGAAAAAATAGAAAAAGCTGAATTTTCAGTTAAAGTTAAGCTTGGTGAAAACGGTAAAATTTTCGGTTCTATAACAACTGCACATTTAGCGAAATTGTTTGCAGAACAAGATTTTGTTATAAATAAACACGATATATTGTTACCTGCACCTATCAAGGAAGTTGGTAAAGTATCCGTAAATGTAAGATTACATCCTGAAGTTATTGCTAAAGTTAACATTGATGTAATAGAAGAAAAAAAATAAGGCAATATAATTAGATAATATTGTACAAATATAAGACGGGAAGATATGATTAAAAATCTTCCCGTCTTTTTTGTTTGCTTTTTCTTGATTTTTTATTAATTATTGACTATAATTTTTTTCTACACGAAAAAGTCATAAATTATAGTTTCCGTAGATATAAGGAGAAGTTGTTTAATGGCAAAAGATTTAGAAAGGAGAACCCCTCCTCAATCAATAGACGCCGAAATGGCACTGCTCGGTGCAATGCTTATAGAAAAAGATGCTATTCTAAAAGCAATGGAGTTGGTTAAAGAAGAGGATTTTTATAAAGAAGTTCACAAACTTATTTTCAGTGCAATAGTGGAATTAAGCGATAAAGAAGTTGCAGAGCCCGTTACAGTATCAAATCGTTTAAAAACAAATAAACTTTTTACGGATGCCGGCGGAATAAAATATTTATTTAGTTTAATTGATACCGCACAGACTGCGGCAAATGTTGAATATTATGCAAATATAGTAAAAGATAAATCGATTTTAAGACAAATAATAACCGTCGGTTCAAATATGGTTACCGATGCTTTTTCGGAAGATTCTCCGTCCGAAACGATACTTGATGATGCACAAACGGTATTGTTTAACATATCAAAACAAAATAATGCTAACGATTTTTTTACACCGGAAGAATTAGTTCCTTCCGTAGTTTCCAAACTTGAAAATTTGTTTAAAGACAGAAACGATGTTCCCGGTCTTAGAACAGACTTTAAAGAACTTGATAAAATGACTGCAGGTTTACAACCTTCAGAACTTATAATTGTTGCAGGAAGACCTTCTATGGGTAAAACGGCATTTGCATTAAACATTGCAGAAAATGTTGCCGTTAATTCAAAAGATCCTCATTCCGTAGCTATATTTTCTTTGGAAATGTCTAAAGAATCATTAATGATGAGATTTTTAGCTTCGGTTGCACTTGTAAGCGGGCAAGATTTAAGAAAGGGAAAATTTAAAAGTTCGGATTGGCCCAAACTTACTACTGCAATATCAAAAATAGGTAAAGCACCGCTTTATATTTGCGATGCCGATATGACTTCTATAGAAATAAGGGCAACAGCAAAAAAACTTGCAACAAAACTTGAAAAACAAGGTAAACCCTTATCATTAATAATAATAGACTATTTGCAGTTGATTAGAGGAACAGGTAACGGTAAAAAATATGAATCTAAGCAGATAGAAACTGCAGAAATTTCAAGATCGTTAAAAGCTTTGGCTAAAGATTTGAAAGTTCCGGTTATTGCTCTTTCGCAGTTATCAAGACAAACGGAACAAAGAGGTAAAGATAAAAGGCCTATGCTTTCCGATTTAAGAGATTCGGGAGCCATAGAACAGGATGCCGATGTTGTAGCTTTTGTTCATAGAGAAGGATACTATAAAAGCAAAGAAAAATCTCAAGATATGGATCCTGCAACTCAAGATGATAAAACAGCAGAAATTATTATTGCAAAACAGAGAAACGGTCCAGTAGGAACCGCTTATCTCATGTTTGAAGGGGAATATACAAAATTTTATGATAGAGATTATACTTCTATGGAGGAAAGTCAATGAAGGAACAACCACCATCATCTTTTTTTAGACCAACATGGGTAGAAATAGACAAAAGTGATTTTTTGTTTAACTTAAAAAAGATAAAAGAATATTTGAAAGCCGATACAAAAGTGCTTGCTGTAATAAAATCCAATGCTTACGGGCATGGAGGAATAGAGCTTGCAAAAGAAGCTGTAAAGGCAGGAATTTATGGTATAGGAGTTTCTTCTATTGAAGAAGGTATATCTTTTAGAAAAGCCGGAATAAAAGCAAAAATTTTGGTTTTCGGTAGCGGATATCCGTTAGAATATTTATCAGTAGCAACATTTTGGGATTTGATACCGACAATTTCAAGTTTACAGGGTTTACACGAATTATCAAATCTTGCAAAGAAATTTCAAAAGAAATTGGAATTTCATTTAAAAGTTGATACAGGTATGGGAAGAGTTGGGGTTATTGCAGGTGAAAATACAAATGTTATTTTACAGAAAATAGCAAATATGACGGAAATAAAAATGTCCGGAATGTACACTCATTTTGCCGTAGCCGATACAAATATGGCTTACACCGAAAGTCAATTAAATAAATTTAATGAAGTTGTAAAGTATGCAAAAAAATTGGGTTTAAAATTCATTGCACATGCAGCAAACACTGCGGCGTTAATAAGCAGTAGAAAAACTCATCTTGATATGGTTAGACCGGGAATAGGATTATATGGTCTTTCTCCGTTTGAACATACTCAACATAAACTTAAATTGAAACCTGTATTAACTTGGAAAACAAAAATAATATATTTGAAAAAAGTTCCTTCGGGTTTTTGTGTAAGTTATGGAAGAACGTTTGTTACAAACAAAAATTCTGTTATAGCAACCGTTCCTGTAGGATATGCTGATGGTTACGGCAGGGTGTTATCCAATAAAGCCGATGTTTTAGTTAGAGGTAAGAAGTGTCCTGTTGCAGGTAGAATTACCATGGATATGATGATGATAGATGTTACCGATGTTAAAGGTGTAAGTATAGGTGATGAAGTTGTTTTATTGGGAACACAAGGTAAAGAAACAATTAAAGCAGAAGAGTTGGCAAAATTACAAAATACTATAAGCTATGAAGTAACTTGTTCAATATCTCCGAGAGTTCCCAGAATAATAGTTTAATAAAAAAATGAAAGAGCAAATTTTAAAAGTTCCATTTGCCAAAAGATTAAAAGACAATATAAAAGGTCTTGGAATAGCGACATTATTAGTGATAGATACTTTTATTTGCATAATAAAAGGGCAAATCAATATTAAAAATACAATAATTCAGATGGTGGAAGTTGGATATATGTCTTTTCCGATAATACTTCTAACATCTTTTTTTGTCGGTATGGTGTTGGCATTACAGGTAGGTTCTGCTACTGCAAATCTTTTCAATGAACCGGTTTATATCGGTATGATTACAGGATATGCATTGGTAAAAGAATTAGGTCCTGTGTTAACTGCTGTTGTTATTACCGGTAGAGTAGGTGCGGCAATAACCGCAGAAATCGGGACAATGAAAGTCACTGAACAAATAGACGCATTATATACTTTGGGAACAAATCCTATAAGATATTTGGCGGTTCCAAGATTTATAGCATGTATATTAATGTTGCCGTTACTTGTAGCAATTTCAAATATAATTGGTATTTATGGCGGTTTGGTTGTATCTAATTTAACTTGGGACATTCCTTCTACGGTTTATATGGGTGATATTTTGGATGTTATGACCGTACAAACATTCTTTCATGGTTTTATAAAATCATTTTTCTTTGCAGGAATTCTTGTAACTGTCGCTTGTCATAAAGGGTTTCAATGTTCCGGTGGTGCCGAAGGGGTAGGTAAAGCTACGACAAGTTCGGTTATGGTTTCAATGATTTTAATGCTGGTATCCGATTACTTCTTAACGGATTTATTAACTTCTCTCAAAATTTCTTAGTTTTATATTAATAAAAATAATGAACAACAATATTAAAAAACTTTATCAATTAATGGAAAAATGTTCTTTGTGTCCGAGAAATTGCGGAATAAACCGCCTTAAAGGTGAAACAGGAGCATGTAGAACAGGTAAAGATTTTAAAGTTGCAAGTATAAACTTACATTATGGGGAAGAACCGCCCATTTCCGGACAAAAGGGTTCCGGAACAATATTTTTTACTAACTGTAACTTATCTTGTGTGTTCTGTCAAAATTATCCTATAAGTCAGCTTGGTAACGGTAATTCCGTTACAACAGAAAAATTAGCAGATAAGATGTTGGAATTACAAAATAAAGGTGCAAATAATATAAACTTAGTTACACCTACCCATGTTTATCCTATGGTTGCGGAAACGATTTTTATAGCAAAACAGAAAGGTTTAACAATTCCTATTCTTTCAAATTGTGGCGGGTATGAAAGTAAAGAAGTTTTGGAATTAATGGAACCGTTCATAGATATATATATGCCGGACATGAAATATTCGTCTAATGAAAAAGCACAAAAATATTCCAAAATTAACAATTATGTTGAAAATAACAGAACGGCAATAAAAGAAATGTACAGGCAAAAAGGTATATTGAAATTTGACGATAACGATTTAGCAATAAAAGGAATTTTAATAAGACATCTTGTTTTACCGAACAATATAGCAGGTTCAAAAGAAACATTTGAATTTGTAGCAAACGAAATTTCCCAAGACACATATATGAGTGTTATGGCACAGTATCATACGGCAAACATATCTCATACCATCGACGAATTAAATAGAAAAGTCACTCAAGAGGAATACGACAAAGTTCTGGAAGATTTTGATAAAGCCGGTTTATATAACGGCTGGTTGCAGGAACTATAAAAAAATATTTGATTTTTCAATAAAATATACTATACTTAATACTATGAGAATATTAACAAAAAAAATATTGTCAGTATTTCTATCGTTTTCATTAGTTTGTTGTGGAGTTATGCCCGCTTTTTCTTCCTTTGAAAAAACAGAAAAAGATTTAAAAAATATAATAGACAAAGATACTTTAAATTCTTTTAAAATTACCGATTTTTACAATTCAAGCAGTGGCAGTTTTGTAGTATGGATACAAGATTTGCATAACGATTTTACAACACAAAACAAAATTTATAAAGCATTAGAAAACTTAACGAAGAAGCACGATTTTAAGATATATGGTGAAGGTGTTGTTGATAAAAAATTAGATGTTTCACTTTTAAGTTCAATACCTAATAACAGAATAAAAAAAGAAACGATTGACGATTTGTTTAAAACATCGGTTTTAAGCGCCTGTGAATATTATGCTTTATCGAATACGGAAAAAAGTATTAACGGAATTGAAAACAAAAAAGAATATTTGGATAATTTATCAATCCTTGAAAAAATAAACAAGAATAAAGATTTTAATAACTATATTTTAGATAGTATTATAAATGAAGTAACGGAGTTAAAACAACAAAATATTTTAGATAGAGTTTTATCCTTACAGATATTGAAACTGAATGACGTTAACATTCCGGACAATTATCCTAATTTGCAAAAATATCAAACGGTTTCAAAAAATTTATCGAATATAAATTCAAAAAAATTAAATTCACAATTTAAAAATTTATTAGCACAAAGTAAAAATTACTCTGAACTTTACAATTTGTTAAGTTTGGGATCGGATTACGGTTATGCACAGGTTTACGATTACATAGATTCAAATTTACCGGAACTTAAAGAAAGTAAAAAGGATAAAGAACTTATTACATATTTACAGTCCAATAAATTACTTTCGGAAATAAATACGGTGAATTTGTTGTACGAAAAAGAATACTATATAAACGATTTGTTAAATAGTGAATCTTTAGATCAAAATGAAAGAGAAATAATAGATTTGGATAATTATATAAAACTGTTAAAAGATTTGGTAAATGCTAATATCTTACCTTCTCATTACATATTGTTAAAAGAAAACAAAAAATATTTCGCAGAACTATTAAACAAATATTTATCAAACGAGTTACTTGCCTTTGCGTTGTATTTGTTAAACGATAAAGATATGTTTGATTTTTTTGACACGAATATAGGCAGAAACGAAATATTTGTTAAGAATTTGTTAAAAGATAATTCCGACAAAATTGTTGTAGCCGGCGGTTTCCATTCCGATATAACAAAAAAATTAAAACAGGCAAATATATCTTATATTGTTTTAACACCGGACATATATTTTACACATGCTTTCAACAATTTGTTTTCGACAACATTGAAATATGGGTCGGATGAACAAATTGCTTCAAATGTTTTATCGATATTGTCGTCTTTGCAAATGATGTTTTCCGATAAGGAATCATTTCAAAAAGAAATAAATGAATGGATAGAAAATAACAAGGAACTGAAAGACAAATTGTCGGTTATTATACAAACAAAAGACGATGGTCTTGATATATCGGTTTCTTATGCCGAAGCAAAAGTATCAAAAACTTTTGATAAGGATAGAGACAGACAAAGTCGAGTAATCCTTTCAAGAAGGCAACGCAAATTGTTTGTTGAAGGTATGACAAAAATTGCAAAACAACATTATTTGTTTGGTCAGGATGCCGAAATAAGAATTGTAAACGATGATAGCTTGTTAAACAATATGTTGCCGATGAGCTTTAAAACAATAAATAAAACTCCGGTAATTTTTATTAATAAGAAATTTGTGGATGTGTTATATGCAAATCCTTATTTAGCTCAATCTGCCATAAAAATGTTATATTATTCGACGGCCGATTTTACCGATATGGACTTATTCACGTCTTTTGTAAGCAGCAAATATGAAGATTTACAGGCAATATATAATATTTCAATAAATTTAAGAAACACAACCCCATCTCTAATTTTCACCATTAAAACTAAAGTTGAAAAGGGTATAAACAGCATAAAAGCGGGTATAGGAAACTTTGGTAAAATAAATACAATAAAAGAAATATCCGAAGAAGATATATTTACCGAAGATGAAAAGTATATGGCGGAAGCTTTAAAACAAGCAACTCTTGCCAGACAACACAGAGGATATTTTACATCTTTTGTTCAACCGCCAATAGGTGGTTTTTTAATTAATGCCGACGGTGTTACAGGTAAGAACTATAATAAAGTAGACAGTGTTTTGCATGCCGAAACATTAACTTTTATAGATTTCTTGAAAAACTGTATACAACAGCAAGAAAAAATGCCTAACGGCAGACTTACTGAAAAAGGGCAATTTTTAGCTGAGCTTTTGGATTTGGTAATGTTTAACGGTCAAAGTATAAACAGAAGAGTTTTTCAGGATAGAACTTATCTTTTATCAAATTTAGGTATACATATTGACTATTCTAAAAAGAGAAATATAGATACTGTATTTGCAGAAACTAATGCAGTATTGAAATGTGTTAATAATCAATTAGGTAATCCTTTATCAACCGCAACTATGTATTGTACATTGGCATCTTGCAACAAGTGTTCGAAAACAATGATCGAATTAGGTATAGATAAACTTGTTTATGGTTCTTTTTCCGCGAACAGAAGTCATAAAAATATAAACACTATTCTTGATGCCGGAATAAAAGTTGTTGGCGGAGTTTTACAAAAACAGTGTGATGAAAGAATAGTAAATTATCGTTTTCTGAACTTGTCCGTACTGAGAACAAAAATTGCTTCTGCAATACAATTTGTAATAAGATTCATTTATGATTTTCGCAAAGATTTAGATAGATTTTTAAATTATTTGATAGCAAACATATCAGCTTCGGGAACAGAACTTTTGGATTTAAAGTATAATATATCGGATTTGCAGAAAAAGATTGATTGGTCAAATTTGGATTCTTGCCCGGATGAAGTAAATAAACTTGTCCTTTTATTGAAGGGAATAGATGCTTATGATGATATAATAAAAAGAGCAAGTATGATGTATGTTATAAGAAACGGTTGTGAAATTAAAATAGAGGATGGAAACATTGTTTTTTATAATAAAGAAAATAAAAAATTGGATTTCTATATAAATGTAGCAGGGAAAATGGTAGTTTCAAAAAATTATGTTGATAGAATGGAAAAACTTGCTATGGTTAGAAATTTTGCGGATATGGATGATAATTTGGCTATAAGAGAAAAACCTTTCAATAAAGATATGAAGTCTGTATTTTCGGCATTAGCTTTATATGGTATAGGGCAACCTATTCCTATAACCGGTAACACTTTGGAAAAAGCCAATATAAGATTGAATTCTCTTCTAAAAGATGTAAGGGAATTAGTTCCTACAATATACATAGAAAATGCGGCATTGCAATATGATCTTGAAATTGACGAATATGTTATGAACCGGGATTATATGGACAATATTGCACATTCGTCATTTGATAAAGATACTTTTGATTATTTAAAAAATTTGTTTGGTGATATGCAACAAGAATGGTATGACCTTCTCGTAGATTTTGTAAATAAAACAAAACAATTAAGAAATCAAGAGAATGTGACTTATGAAGATTTTGTTGATTTATTATTGAAACAACATCCCAGTTATAGACAATATGAATTTATTGTAAGAATTTGGGGTAATTTATCCAGAGAAATGGCAACAAAATTTATACAAGGATTGTGTCGAAAAGATATGGGGTTGGGAATGAATATAAAAGATTTTAAAGAAAAAATGAAATTTATGTCTTTACTTGAACTTGCCAGATTATATTGTTCTAAAGATGAGGATCATGATATTAAAGAAATTAACAGATTGAAAGAAGTTATTAAAAAAATTGAAGATGGAAAAGGGGAAGAAGATATTAACAAATATTTTGATAGTCCGGTAAGATATGTTGTTATTTCCAGACCATCAGTTATTAGAGGAGCTATTGCTACTTATTTTAATAATATAGTGCAACAAAAATATCCGGATCTTCAAGTTGTAAGTACGGGGCAAACAACATTAAGTGTTTATAAAAAAGATGTAAATAAATCAATTCCTATAAAAAATATTATGGACAATGGTATTCCTGCATCAAACATAATTTTTACCGGCGACGAATTTAATAGCGGCGGAGTTGATTATCCGGTATGTTTATTACAGCAAGAAAAAGATAATAATGAAATGGTAGTAATAAATACAAATTACGATTCTTTCAAGAGTGAAGTAATTTCTTTATCCGAAATAATCGGTTTTTCTAAGGGAAAAAAATCTGAAGGAAATGTGGAAAGAAATGTGTTATTACAACGGATACTTTTATCTATAATTGAAGAAAATATAGGACTTATTGCAACCGATTCGGAATATGAACCTGTAAATGTTGCACAAGAATTAAAAATCAGAATATTTGATAAAAACGTTGTTGAATTTGAAACACAGCCACAACAACCCGATATAATAAATGTAGCTGACATGCTCAAAGCCGGTTAAAAAAAACAAAATTTCCATAAGTTTTATTTTTGATTTTAACTTGTTTTCGAATATAACGAACAAGATAAATTCTCGATTTATAAATGTAACTTATCTTATAGATGTAACGAAAAAGATAAAAATTTAAAGTTTGTCAGTGAAAACTTTCTCTTTGTCAGCACTTGCTTCACAAATCTAACAAACAAGAGAAAAACTCTCAATTTTAGGCGAAATGAAATATTTTTTAAGTACGGTGTGTAAAAACGAAGTGACACATAAGCTTAAAAAATATGAAATTGTAGCCGAAATTGGGAGTTTTTATCGTGATTAACTTTTGCTTATAATATTAAATGTATGCCTATCCGGAGTTGAACCGGAATCATCAGTTCCGGAAACTGACGCTCTATCCGATTGAGCTATAGGCATATTTTATATTGCTTGTTCGAACTTTATTACTTTCCCGAGAATTCTTTTTATATAATCTAAATTTGTGTATTTGTATATGCCTTTAAGTTCTTGTAGTTCTCTTTCTTTGTCTTGATATATATTATGGTATGCCTCTATTAATAATATGTCTACCACTTCGTTATTTTCTTTGTTTCTCGATTTAAAATATAATAATAAATCTTTTGCTTCGTTAAATTTACTTGAAAGCAAATATATTTGTGCTAAATTACAATAAATTTCAATATCTGTTTCGTTTTGATAAATGAAAGGTAACAAAGTCTGTATGGCTTTATTAAATTCTCGTTTACTATGATAAATGTCTACAAGCAAAAGTGAAGATTTTTTATTTTTCTTTTTAATGTTTTCCAAAATGGATTGAGCTTGATCTCTTTTACCTATTTCTTTAGCGGATATTGCCATATTTATGTAATCATCTATAGATAATTTCGTGTTATCTTGAGCAGCTTCTTTTTCTGCTTTTTCAAAATATTCTAAGGATAATTTATAATTTTCTTGGCTATTATAAACATTTCCTAAATTTGTTAATGCTTCAAGATTATCTTTATCTATATCCAAACATTCTTTATATTTTACTATTGCAAGTTCGTTTAAACTATTATTTTTATATATATTCCCCAATAACAATTTTGTATCTATTTTTTTAGGATACAGATATTGTGCTTCTTGTCCTACTTCCAAAGCTTTTTCAGGTTTGTCAGAGAACAAATATGCTGTTGCCAAATTATAATAAACATTGTATTTTTGTTTTTTTGATAATTGAAAGTTTAAAAGTTCGTCACCTATGGTAATTGCACTTTCGTACTCTTTTTCTTTCATATAATATTGTAAAAGTTTAAAGTTTGCTTTCTTTTCTTGTTTCTTATTTTTTGCATATTGTAAGTTTGCTATTAAAGCTGCCTCTTCCGCTTCATTACAATAACATACTGACTGAAACACAAAAACAGTTGCTAAAATTAATAACAATATTTTAAATTTTTTACAAAACATTTTTTTCATAAGTTTTATCTATAATAAGTTTTTTTATTTTTTTTAAGCTGTTTTTACCTGCAAGGAAACCTGCGTCTATACATTCAACGGCTTTATTTAATTCTATTGCAGAAATATCACTCACCTTAGGAGCAATTACAATATCCGACATTGCTAAATTGTTTCTATCGCTTTGTTGCCCTTGTATATAAATCGTTTGAAAAAGAGTAGAAAAAACATTGCTATAAGAATTTTTTGTAATATCGGCACTTACGGCAATCGTTATTATAATGTCCGGCTCAAAAAGTTTTGCAACCGATACCGGTATATTTTCTACGAGTCCGCCATCAACCAAAAATCTTTGTCTGTATTCTACAGGAGCAAAAAGTCCGGGAATATTGGCACTTGCTCTTGCAGCAGGAGCAACCGGACCTTCTTTAAAAATAATTTTTTCGCCTGTTTTTATATCCGTTGCTACACAAGCAAACGGAGTTTGAAGTTGAAAAAAGTATTTGTTGCCTATCAGTTTATTTATATATTTTTCCATCTTTTCCGTAGATAACAATTTTTCTGAAGTGACCATTGTTATTAAAGAAGTTAGTCCCAAATTGCTTATATCCGTCCATTTTATATCTTCAGCTATATTCTCTATGTCTTCTAACTTTATTCCGGAACAATATAAGGAACCTACCAATGCTCCCATACTTGTTCCTACAACCATATCTATAGGAACTTGAGCTTCTCTTAAAGCTTTTAAAACTCCTACATGTGCAAAACCTCTTGCTCCGCCACCACCCAAAACTACAATAATTTTAGGTCTTTTTTCTTTAGGTAAGTTTATTGCTTTATAATACAGATGGTCTATTATAAACTCTTCTTGATCAAAACAAAAAGCAGTATTACTAAAAAATAATACTGCACACAAAACCGCTATAATGATGTTTAGTCTTAATTTCATAGATTTAACTTTATTTTATAATTGATGTATGGAGGTATGGATGTATAGATGCATGGAAACTACAAAAACTGTTTTTTTTTGTTGTTTCTATTCTTCTATTTCGCTATCCTTCCATACTTCAACAAAATGCTCTGCATTTTGTTTCTATCCCTCTATACTTCAAAAAATTGCTTCGCAATTTTTTATTGTTTTCCCATAACTTTCAACAACTCGGCTAAACTTTTAACATAATTATATTTTATGTCTGCTTTCAAAATATCTTGTTCCAAACTCTTAGTTTTGTTTCCTTCTATTTTTGAAAGTTTGTTATACCAAAAGTTGTATTCGCTAAAAGTTTTTCTTACTTCCAACTTAATTTTATCTTCTATTTTTGACCTTTCAATTGTTGCTTGCCTTGCTTGAATTTTTTTCTGCTTTAATCGTGAAAAAACTGCTCCACCTTCAAATAAAGGTAAATTTATATTTAAAGATATATACCAATCTCTTTCCCATTTTTCCAAGTCGTCACCTAACCAATCGTAAGATGCACCCAACATTACCGTAGGAAGCTTTTCCATTGTTATTAAATTTACACCGATATTGTCTATGCTTTCCTGATATTGTGTTGTTTTTATTTCAGGTCTGAACTGATATGCCCATAAGATACATTGTTGTAAATCTAAATTTAGTTTTTCGGTATCAAGTGTGCCATCAATATCAATTACGGTATCAAGTTCCAAACCTATTAACGATAACAATTCCAATGTTTCAAGTTCGTATTGATGTTCCAATATATCTAATTGGTCCTGTAAATTTGCGCTCGGTTTTTTAGATAAATAATCTTTATAAATTTGTATTTTTTCTTTTAAAGCAACGTTTTTATAAAATTGGGATTTTACTTGTGCAACAACTTCGTTCTTTTTAATTTCTGCATTAGTTTTAGCTTTTTCATAATTTATTTTTGCTAACTTGTTTGTTGCTATGGTTTTTCCACCATTATAAATAGGTTGCCATAATGCTAATTTGGTGGAATAAAAATAGTCTGTGTCCCCGGCAGGCAACAAAATGGTTGCCGGTAAATAATGGGAATTTATTAATGTTTCAAAATCGTTACTAAATCTTGATACGTTAAAATTCAAATCTAATTTTGGGAAATACAAAGATTTTGCTTCGTTTACTCTTTGTTCCGCATATGATACAGCTTCGTTAGCAATTAAAATGTCTTGATTTATGTTTAGTGCAAGTCTGGTACACTCTTCTATTGTTAATACTCTTTCAACACCTTGAGCAAATATCGGTGATACTAAAAACAATAATAATAAAATAAAATATTTTTTCATTATTTTACCCTAACCAATTTTTTTAAATCCGATATTTGTTTCAATATTGATTTTTTTGATGTCCCGCCGTAAGAAGTTTTAGCATTAACAATATTTTTAACATCTATGAATTTATATAAATCTTCTTTTATTTCTTTTGAAAATTTTTGATATTCTTCAATAGAAAGTTTATCTAATGTTTTACCGGTATCTATACAATAATGAACAATCTTTTGAACTATACCGTGAGCAGTTCTAAAAGGAATATTTTTTCTTGCTAAATAATCTGCAATTTCCGTTGCCTGCAAAAATCCTTTTTCTGTACTTTTTAATGTTCTGTCTTTTTTGAATGTAAGTGATGCCATAATATCGGTAATAACTTCCAAACACAATTTTACGGTATCGGTTGCATCAAATACGGGGGGTTTATCTTCCTGCAAATCTCTGTTGTATGCAATAGGAAGCCCTTTCATTATTGTAAGCATTGCCGTTAAGTCACCGAAAACTCTGCCGGCTTTACCTCTTATAACTTCGGCTGTATCAGGATTTCTTTTTTGCGGCATAATGGATGAACCGGAAGTGAACATATCGTCTATATGTATAAAATTAAATTCTACCGAAGACCAAGTAATAATTTCTTCCGCAAGTTTGGATAAATGAACGGAAATCAAAGATAAATCAAAAATAAATTCCGCACAGAAATCTCTGTCACTTACACCGTCTAAAGAATTTTCGCAAGGTCTGAAAAATTCCAACAGCTTCGCTGTGTAATTCCTGTCTATTTTAAAAGAAGTTCCTGCAAGTGCGGCACTCCCCAACGGCATAACATTTACTCTTTTTAAACAATCTATAATTCTTTCTTTATCTCTTTGTATCATCCAAGCATAAGCAAGTAAATGATGAGAAGCAATTATAGGTTGTGCAGGTTGTAAATGTGTATAGCCGGGCATTATAACATCAATATTTTTTTCTGCTTTTTGTACAAGCACTTTTTGAAAAGCATTTAACATATCGAATATTGTTAAAATTTCTTTTCTTATATAAAGTCTTAAATCGGTAGCTACTTGGTCGTTTCTGCTTCTTGCCGTATGCATTTTACCGCCGATAGCACCGATTCTTCTTATAAGTTCTTTCTCTATTGCAAAGTGAATATCTTCTTCCATAGGAAGAGTCCAACCTTTAGACAAATCTTTAAGTATTGAGTTTAAGCCGGCAATAATTTTTTTACCGTCGGAAGAAGGTATAATTTTTGTTTTTATTAACATTTGCACATGCGCAATTGAACCTTCAATGTCGACTTCCGCCAACCTTTGATCAAAAGAAAATGAACCGATGAATTGTTGAAAATTTTTCATTTTTCCCGTCCTTATAACGACTAAAATCTTTGAGCTGCGACTTTGATTTTTTTTAGTCTCATGTATCGTAAGACATACACTTCGACTCAAAAAATCTTCGTCTCGCTGACAAATCTTTTAGCCTTTAAAATCACTTCGTGATTTTTTGGCATTTTTTAGCTTATTTATTTTATAATAATTAAGGTGAAGTGTAAAGAAAAAATTATATAGTGAATGTGTCGATTTATAATGTATAATTAGTATATGAAAAAAAAGACTTATATTATTGATAATAAACTATTAATGTCCGAATGGGATTATGAAAAGAACAAAGATTTAGATCCTTCCAAATTGACTTTAGGTAGTCATACTAAAGCATGGTGGAAGTGTAAATTAGGACATCAATTTGAAATGACTATTAAACAAAGAACTTATGGACAAAGTTGTCCATATTGTGCAAATAGACGAGTATTATTCGGATATAATGATTTACAAACAACTCATCCCAATATTGCAAAACAATGGCATCCAACAAAAAATGGTAGTTTAACTCCACAACAAGTAACTTTTGGTAGTGGTAAAAAAGTTTGGTGGTTGTGTTCTAAATGTGGATACGAATGGAAATCTTCTGTTTTGAATAGAACAAAAGGAAGATCTTGTCCTCTTTGTGCTAATAAAATTGTTGTAAAAGGACATAATGATTTAGTGACTACTCATCCAGAAATTGCAAAAGAATGGCATCCAACAAAAAATGGTAAATTAAAGCCAGAACATTTTTCACGTGGTAGCAGAAAAAGAATTTGGTGGAAATGTCCTTTAGAACATGAATATCAAGCAAGTATAGCAAATAGGACGAATGGAACAAAGTGCCCCATTTGTGATAAAGGCAAACATACCTCTTTTGCTGAGCAGGCAATATTTTTTTATGTAAAAAAATTATACCCTGATGCCATTAGTCAATATCATGCAAGTTTTCTAGAAAGAATGGAATTAGATATATATATACCTTCTATAAAATATGCAATAGAATATGATGGCGAGCCTTGGCATAACAAAAAAAAAGGCGCTTTAGAACGAGATAAAAAGAAATATAAATTATGTAAGGAAAAGGGAATTAAATTAGTAAGAATACAGGAAAAATTAAGTCCACTAGGAAGTGATGTGGCTGATTGGGCACTTAGTATTGAAAAAATTCACAAATATGAAAATTTAGAGTATATAATATACGAACTATTAAAAAAACTAGATTTTTCGGGCAAATACTTTTTACGCAAATTTGGTATAAATATTACACGTGATCAATTCGAAATTCAAAAATATAGATTATCAACTCACGAAGAAAATTCTCTTGAAAGATTATTCCCAGATATTGCAAAAGAATGGAATTATCAACGAAATGGTAATTTAACTCCTAAAATGTTTGTTCCAGGATCTCATAAAAAAATGTGGTGGATATGTAGCATTTGTGGACATGAATATTTCATGTCTATATATCATAGAACTCAAAGGAAACAAGGTTGTAAAAAATGTGGAATAAAAAGAATGAAGGAAAAGCAATCTGTTCCTGTAGAAATGATAGATATAAGTACAAACAAAGTAATAAAAAGATTTATTTCTATTTTTGAAGCATCAATACAAATGAAAATTACTAAGTCAAATATATGTATGGCTTGTAAAGGTCAAAGACAAACTGCCGGTGGGTATCGTTGGAGATATGCAGAATTGAAAAAATAAAAAGAGCAGAGATTTTTCTCTGCTCTTTTATATATTTTAAATAAAAATCGCTTTGCGATTTTTATTTTCCTTTTCTCATCAAAGCTTGAACCTTTGTAGGTAATCCGAACAAATTGATAAATCCTTCTGCATCTTTTTGGTTATAAATTTCGTCTTTATCAAATGTTGCAAGCTCTTCCCAATATAAAGGATTTTTTGCTTTTCTTGAAACAACCTGCATATTTCCTTTATAAAGTTTTACTGTTACGGAACCTGTAACATATTTCTGAGTTACATCTATAAATGCATCAAGAGCTTCTCTTAACGGATTGAACCATAACCCGTTATATGCAAGTTCTGCATATTTGTGAGCTATCAATTCTTTATAGTGTGCAGTATCTCTGTCTATTGTCATAGATTCAAGTTCGTTATGTGCAAAGTATAAGAGTGTTGCGGCAGGAGCTTCATAAACTCCTCTTGATTTCATACCTACAAGTCTGTTTTCAATTATATCTATTCTTCCGATACCGTTTGCACCTGCAACTTCGTTAAGTTTTTGAACCAAAGATACAGGATCAAATGTTTTACCGTTAATTGCTACAGGAACACCTTTAACGAAATCTATTTTTACATAAGTTGCTTTGTTTGGAGCATCTTTTGCAGATACTGTCATTTGGAACATATCTTCATCCCATTCGTTTTCCGTATCTTCCAACACTCCGCCTTCATAAGAAATGTGCCAAAGGTTTGCATCTGAAGAATAAGGTTTTGCTTTTGTTACAGGAACAGGAATTCCTCTTTTTTTAGCATAATCTATTGCATCGTTTCTTGATTTAATGTCCCAAATTCTCCAAGGAGCAATTATTTTTGCTTCCGGCATTAAAGCTTTAAAACCAAGCTCAAATCTTACCTGGTCGTTACCTTTACCGGTTGCACCGTGACAAATTGCATCTGCTTTTTCTTTCTTTGCTATTTCAACAATTTTCTTTGCAATTACAGGTCTTGCTAAGGAAGTTCCCAATAAGTATCTGTTTTCATAAAGAGCATTTGCTTTTATTGCAGGAAATATATAATCTGTTACAAACTCTTTTTTAGCATCTATAACATAACATTTAGAAGCACCTGTTCTTCTTGCTTTTTCTTTAAGTCCTACAACTTCTTTATCTTGACCTACATTTACACAACAAGCTATAACTTCAGCATTGTAAGTTTCCTTTATCCAAGATAAAATGATGGAAGTATCTAAACCTCCGGAATAAGCTACAACTACTTTTTTGATGTTTGACATTTTAGTGCGTCCCCCAATATTTTAATTGTTTTATCAATATCTTTTTTAGTTATTACAAAAGGTGGCAAAAATCTTAAAACATTACCTTGTGTACAATTTATAAGAAGCCCTTTTGCAATGCAAAATTCTACTATATCTTTACCGGCAAAATCAAGCTCTACACCTACCAAAAGACCTAAATTTCTAACTTCTTTAATACAAGAAAATTTTTTCTTTAATTCGTTTAACTTTTTAACGAAATAGTTTGCTTTATCCGTAACATCTTTTAAAAGTTTCGGAGTAATTAGTTTTAATGTCGCGGCAGCTGCAGCACAAGATACGGGGTTACCGCCGAACGTTGAACCGTGATCACCATAATTAAATACTTCGGCAACTTTTTTGTCTGCAACAACAGCACCTAACGGTAAACCGTTGGCAATTGCTTTTGCTAATGTAAAGATGTCCGGCTTTATTCCGTAATGTTGCCAAGCAAAAGTTTTGCCTGTTCTTGCCATACCGCACTGTATTTCGTCACATATTAAAAGAAGGTTTTTGTCATCACAAAGTTTTCTTAAATCTTTAACAAATTTTTTATCTGCAATATGTATTCCGCCTTCACCTTGTACCAACTCTATCATTACGGCTACTGTATTTTTGTTTATTAATTTTTTTACGGAATCTATATTGTTAAATTCGGCAAAAACGAACTTTTGTTGTAACGGTTTAAACGGTATATGAAACTTTTCTTGACCTGTTGCAGCAAGAGTTGCAAGTGTTCTACCGTGAAACGAACTTTTAAATGCTATTATTTCGTATCTTTTTGTTCCGTCTTTTAAAGGGTGATCGCTGCCCCACTTTCTTGCAATTTTTATTGCACCTTCATTAGCTTCCGCACCTGTATTAGCTAAAAATACTCTACCATTTTTAAACGATTTTTCTAATAACAATTTTGCAACTTCAACTTGCGGTTTGGAATAGTAAACATTTGAACAATGTACAAACAAATCAAGCTGTTTTTTTATGGCTGAAATTACGGCAGGGTTACCATGCCCGAAACTGCAAACACTTATACCCGAAAAAAAGTCCAAATATTTTTTACCGTTTTCATCCCAAACGTATTGTCCTTTAGACTTTTTTACGGAAATATCGTATCTTTTGTATGTCTTCATTAAATATTTATTTTCTTGTTGTTGAGTGTTCATTACATGCTCCTTTGCATATATGATAAATAAAATAACTTTCATATTTTACATATATTTTATTTATAAAACAATTATTTGAGTATTATTTTATATATATGTATAATACAAAGATTATGAGTATATCTTTAGACAACTTAAATAATTCACAAAAAGAAGCGGTTTTACATACGAACGGTCCGTTAATAATTTTTGCAGGTGCAGGTACCGGCAAAACAAGAGTTATTACGTATAGAATTGCGTATCTGTTGGAACACGGAGTAAAACCTTACAATATATTGGCTGTTACATTTACCAACAAAGCTGCAAATGAAATGAGAAAAAGAGTAAACGAGTTAACGGACAATATGGCTTACGATGTTAAAGTATCAACATTCCATTCGTTCTGTTTATACCTTTTATCTTGCGAAGCAAAAAATTTCGGTATAGATCCTAACTTCCTTATATACGATATGGGAGAACAGGTAAATGTTATAAAAGAATGTATTAAGGAACTAAACCTTGACGACAAAAAATTTAAACCTACATGGGTAGCAAACAGAATCAGCAGAGCAAAAGACGATTTGGACACACCTCAAGATATGAACGATGACTGCCAAGCAAAAGGCGACTTTTACGGAAAAACAATATCTGCTATATACGAACTTTATCAAAAGAAACTAAAAACTTACAATGCTTTTGATTTCGGCGATTTAATTATGCAAACTGTTTTAAATTTGCAACAACATCCGGAAATTCTTTCAAAATATCAGGATAAGTTTCAGTATATATTGGTAGATGAGTATCAAGATACTAACCATGCACAATATGTTTTAACAAAAATGTTATCCGAAAAGTATAAAAATATATGTGTAGTAGGTGACGATGACCAAAGTATATATTCTTGGCGAGGAGCCGATATAACAAATATTTTAGATTTTGAAAAAGATTATCCCGGTTGCAAAACGGTAAAACTTGAAGAAAATTATCGTTCAACCCCAAAAATACTTCAAATGGCTTGGAATGTAGTAAAAAATAATACAGGCAGAGTTTCTAAACATCTTTGGACAAGTAACGAAGATAAAGGCAACATTAACGTTTTTCAGAATATGAACGAAAACGATGAAGCAGCCAGAGTTGTAGATATGATACTTATAAACAGAGAAAGCGGTTACAAGTTGTCCGATTTTGCTGTTTTTTACAGAACAAATGCACAGTCCAGATCTTTAGAAGATGCTTTAAGAAGGCAAGGAATACCTTACAATGTTGTAGGAACATTAAAGTTTTATGAAAGAGCCGAAATTAAAGATATTATGGCATACCTAAAACTTATACATAATACTAACGATAATGTAAGTTTTAAAAGAGTGGTAAATGTCCCGAGAAGAGGGGTAGGAAAATCTTCAATGGAAAAGCTTGAAAGTTTTGCAAACTCTAAAGGTATATCTTTATACGAAGCTTTAAAGTTTGTTGGAACAGATATTATCCCGAGAAGTTCGCTTGCTGCAATGAACTCGTTTAGAACGATAATAGAAAAGAATGTAATGACAAAATTGAACAAAACCGTAAAAGAAATAGTTGAAGCGGTAATAGAAGATTCCGGTTATATACGAGAACTTGAACTTTCCGAAAGCCCCGAAAATAAAAGCAGAATAGAAAATATACAAGAGTTTGTTTCAGCAGTTGAAGATTTTGAAAGAAGATCTCCGGACAAAACTTTAGCAGGTTACTTGTCGCAAGTTGCACTTGTAACCGATATTGATTCTTGGCAGGATACGGATGATAAAGTTACACTTATGACACTGCATTTGGCAAAAGGGCTTGAATTTAAAAATGTGTTTATAGTAGGTTTGGAAGAAGGTCTTTTCCCTATAGGTGAATCTGCTTATGATGAGCAGGAATTGGAAGAAGAAAGAAGATTGATGTATGTAGGTATGACAAGAGCCAAAGAAAATTTGTATATGACATGGGCAACCGAAAGAACAGTATTCGGTAAAACCAAATGGAATGTACCATCCAGGTTTTTGTTGGAAGCAGGTTTTACGGAACAACTTTCTAACAGGGCAGCAAGAAATGTAACAAATAATATGCCTTTTGCATCTAAATATAAGGAAGAAGAGATAACTTATGAACCTATAGAAAGAGTAGATAATAGTCCGTACCAAATAGGAACAATCGTTTCGCATCAGGCATTTGGCAACGGAAAGATAATAGAAAAGAGCGGTTCAGGTGATAATTTAAAGTTGGTAGTATTGTTTTCAAACGGGCAATGGAAAAAGTTGTTGGCAAAGTTTGCTAATTTAACAATAGTTAAAAATTGAAAAATAGTTGAAAAATAATTGAAAAATAATTGAAAAAGAACTACAATATTATAACAATGCACAATAAGGGTTAGGAGAAAACATGAAAAAACTTTTTACAACTTGTGTTACTTTATTATCTATATTATTCATGATGGGTGTTTATTCCTACGCTGAAACTGTTTCTATTAGCGGAAAAGTAACTCAATTTTCTTCAAATGCTTTATCCTTAAATGATATAGTTATTGATGTTTCCGGAACAAAAAACGTTCAGGTAAAGACAGGTAGAACAGGAAGTTATATTGTTTCCGGATTACCAAAAGGCGGAACGTATACTCTTACCGCTTCCAAGCCCGGTTACACTTTTCAACCTGCAACAAAATCTTACAGAAACTTGGAAGAAAGTAAAGTAAGCCAAGATTTTGTTGCTGAGCTTGCGACATATTCGATAAGCGGAAAAGTTATAGTCGGTGGAAGACCCGTAAGCGGTGTTCTTATTACAATAAACAACAGACCTATAAAATATTATACGGATCAGAACGGAGAATATGTAATAGATAAACTTGAGTATAACGGTGGTCCTTACGAGGTTTCCGTTGTTTCCGATAAACATTTTTTTGAACCGTTTAAAATAGCAAACTTGGAAAAAAATACTGTTCATGATTTTAGAAAAGATATTTCTATCAGCGGTAGAGTTACTTCATTAGGGCAAGGTATTGGCGGGATAGAAATAGATGTAAACGGGGCAAAATATAAAACAGATAATGAAGGATACTATAAGATTAATTCTGTTCTTGCAAACGGTGATTATGTTGTAAAAGTTGTAGAAGAAAAATTTAATCCCGTTCCGAGTTCCGTTCCAATAAAGAAAATTACCGGTGATAAATTTGATGTTAATTTTGCTTTGTCAGGACAGTTGATAGGAAAAGTAACATATAACGGACAACCTTTTAAAAACGCGATAGTTACGGTAAGTGATAGAGAACAAGAATACAAAACAAATGCACAAGGTATGTTTAATGTTCCTAATCTCGGTTTAAATCAATACTACCAAATTTCGTTGTCCAGTACCGGATACCAATTCTCTCCTAAAGAAAGAGTTATAAATTGTTTAATGAGAGAATCGAGTTATCAAAACTTTAAAGTAGAAATACAAAAACTTTCTGTAACGGTTAGTGCCAACCAGGGAAAACAACCGTTAGAAAATGTTGATATTGTCGTAAATAATAATGGTGTAATTCATAAAACGGACAAAAACGGTGTATGTGTAATAAAAGATTTACCTTATGGAAAGAAATATACTTTGACAGCAAAAAAACAAGGAATTACTTTTGTTGATTCAAAGAAAACAATTGATAAATTGCAAGGTGATGAGAGAGTTTCTTTTGAAACAAAATTGTCTGTGTCAGGTAAAGTTTTAAATAGAACAAAACCTTTAAAGGATGCTATTGTAACATGTGGCGATAAAAAAGTAAAAACTAATGCAAAAGGTGAATATGCGTTTAAAGATTTAGTGCCATCGCAGAATTATACAATAAAGGTTTCAAGTGCTAACTTTGCATTCGCTAAGGAAGAAATAGAAATTACAAACTTATATGAAAAGCTTGAAGATGTTGATTTTACGGTTGTTGTCAGTAAGGAAGAAGAAGAGGCATTAGCAAAACAAGCAGAAGAAGAAAAATTAAAATTAGAACAAGAAGCAAAAGATAAAGCGGAAGCAGAAAAACAAGCTAAGATAAAAGAAGCCGAAGAAGCAAAAGCCAAGGCAGAGGCAGAGAAAAAAGCTAAGTTGGAAGAAGCTAAAGCAGAACAGGCAAGAATAAAAGCCGAAAAAGAAGAAGCAGCAAGAAAAGCCAAAGAAGAAAAGATAAAGGCAAAACTTGAGGCCGAAGAAGCAGCAAGAAAAGCTAAAGAAGAAAAAGCAAGAATAGCAGCTGAAGCCAAGGCCAAAGCAGAAGCAGATAAGAAAGCAAAAGAAGAACAAGCAAAATTAGATGCAGAAATAAAGAGATTGGAAGCTGAAGAAAAGGCCAAAGCAGAGGCAGATAAGAAAGCAAAAGAAGAACAAGCAAAATTGGAAGCCGAAGCTAAAGCAAAAGCGGAAGCAGAAAAACAAGCTAAGATAAAAGAAGCCGAAGAAGCAAAAGCTAAAGCAGAAGCAGAGAAAAAAGCTAAGTTGGAAGCGGCTAAAGCAGAACAGGCAAGAATAAAAGCTGAAAAAGAAGAAGCAGCAAGAAAAGCCAAAGAAGAAAAGATAAAGGCAAAACTTGAGGCCGAAGAAGCAGCAAGAAAAGCTAAAGAAGCAAAAGCCAAAGCAGAAGCTGATAAGAAAGCAAAAGAAGAACAAGCAAGATTAGATGCAGAAATAAAGAGATTGGAAGCTGAAGAAAAGGCCAAAGCGGAAGCAGAAAAACAAGCTAAGATAAAAGAAGCCGAAGAAGCTAAAGCCAAAGCAGAAGCAGAGAAAAAAGCAGCAAAGGAAGAACAGGCAAGAATAAAAGCTGAAAAAGAAGAAGCAGCAAGAAAAGCCAAAGAAGAAAAGATAAAGGCAAAACTTGAAGCTGAAGAAGCAGCAAGAAAAGCTAAAGAAGAAAAAGCCAAGGCGGAAGCAGATAAGAAAGCAAAAGAAGAACAAGCAAGATTAGATGCAGAAATAAAGAGATTGGAAGCTGAAGAAAAAGCCAAAGCAGAAGCAGAGAAAAAAGCTAAGTTGGAAGAAGCAAAGGCAGAACAAGCAAGAATAAAAGCTGAAAAAGCAGAGGCAGCTAAGAAAGCAAAAGAGGAAAAAGTAAGATTAGCATCCGAAGCCAGAGCCAAAGCAGAAGCAGAGAAAAAAGCAGCAAAAGAAGAACAGGCAAGAATAAAAGCTGAAAAAGAAGAAGCAGCAAGAAAAGCCAAAGAAGAAAAATTAAGATTAAAATTGGAAGCTGAAGCGGAAGCAGAAAAGCAAGCAAAAGAAGAACAGGCAAGATTGGAAGCAGAGATAAAGAGATTAGAACAGGAAGAAAAAGAAATCGCAGAGTTGGAAGCAAAACAAAAAGCTGAGGAAGAAGCCAAAGCCAAAGCGGAAGCAGAAAAACAAGCTAAGATAAAAGAAGTCGAAGAAGCAAAAGCCAAGGCAGAGGCAGAGAAAAAAGCTAAGTTGGAAGAAGCTAAAGCAGAACAAGCAAGAATAAAAGCCGAAAAAGAAGAAGCTGCTAAGAAAGCTAAAGAAGAAAAAATGAGAGCAAAGCTTGAAGCTGAAGAGGCAGCTAAGAAAGCTAAAGAAGAAAAAGAAAGAATAGCGGCTGAAGCCAAAGCCAAAGCGGAAGCGGAAAAACAAGCTAAAATAAAAGAAGCCGAAGAAGCTAAGGCGGAACAAGCAAGAATAAAAGCTGAAAAAGAAGAAGCTGCAAGAAAAGAAAAAGAAGATTTATTAAAGAAATCAAAAGAAGAATCTCTTGAAAAAAACAAATTAAGAGATATGGGAATAGAAAGTGAAATAAAACCAAAAGATGAGGATTATCTTTATATAGAAGGAAGAGTATTAAAAGGTAAATTTGGTGTTAGCGGTGTTCAGATTAGATTGATTTTAGAAGACGAAGAAAAAATCTTTTTAACGGACAAAAACGGTTGTTACAAAGTTCCTGAATTGGAAAAAGGTAAAAATTATTTAATAACTGTTCTTTCCGGCAAAAAAACTCTTGATATGTCTCCCAAATCAAGAACATATAAAAAGTTGTCGACCAATATGAAAAGACAAAATTTCTATGTGATTGAGAACTCCGATTATAATAAAGAAAAGGCAGGAAAGAAAGAAGGATCAGGTCGCCAGAATAGTACAAAATACGATAAGAGAGATAGTAATTATGAAGAGCAAGAGTGGAACGAAAGATATGGATTTGAAAATAAAGATGGTGTAATACATAAAGATATACATTGGTAATTAGATGAAATTTATAGATATAAAATTAAAAAACAATCCGTATAAAATATTTTTTTCAAACAATTATAAAGATTTGTTAAATATTTTCAAAAAATATCTTCCCAACAGGAAGGTATTTTTTGTTTCAGATACAAATGTTTCAAAAATATATTTAAAAGAAATTGTATCTTTACTAAAAAAAGAAAAATTTATAGTTGAAAGTTTTGTTTTTAAAGCAGGGGAACAATCGAAGAATATAAATACTTTGCTTGATATATACAATTATGCTTTAAAAATCGGAATAGACAGAAAATATACCGTTGTTGCGTTAGGCGGTGGCGTTGTCGGTGATGTTTCAGGCCTTTTTGCGTCAACATATATGAGAGGTTTGGGCTTTATACAAATTCCCACATCGTTACTTGCAATGGTAGATTCTTCTATCGGCGGTAAAACCGGTATAGATTTGAAAATGGGAAAAAATGTTGTAGGAACTTTTTATCAGCCGAAATTTGTTTATGTTAATTCAAAGTTCTTGGAAACATTAAAACCTGAACATATAAAAAACGGTATGGGAGAAGTAATTAAGTATGCAATTACTTTCAGTTCTAAATTTTTTAAAGAATTAAATACAATATTAAATAAATCAATTATAAATAAAAAAGATTTTGATAAACTTATTTATGAAAGTTGCAAATTTAAAGCAAAAATTGTTGAAGAAGACGAAAAAGAAAGAAAAGGTGTAAGAGAATTGCTGAATTTCGGACATACTTTCGGTCACGCTCTTGAGACAGTAACAGGATATAAAAAGTTTTTGCATGGTGAAGCAATAGTAATAGGAATGTTGTTTGTTGCTCAATTAGCAAACAAAATTAAATTTTGCGACGATATAACAGTTAAAAAAATACAAGAAATTATTGTTAATGCCGGTTTTAATGGAAATATAAATTTAAATATAAATGCTAATAGTTTGTTAAATCTTATGAAAAAAGATAAAAAATCTGTTTCAAAGAAAATAAGATTTGTTTTGCCTAAACAAATAGGTGAAGCTGTTTCCGGTATGGAAGTGGATGATAAAATAATATTAAAAGAAATAAAGGATTTTATAAAATGAAAAAAATATTGATAATTAACGGACCAAACTTAAACTTGTTAGGAACAAGAGAACCTGAAATTTACGGAAAAACTACATTAAAAGATATTGAAACACAATTAAAAAACAGAGCAGAAAAATTAAATGTAGAAATTGAATGTTTTCAATCGAATCATGAAGGGGAAATTGTTGATAAAATACATTCCGCAAAAAACAATTTTGATGCAATAATAATAAATCCTGCAGCATATACACATACGTCGGTTGCAATAAGAGATGCTTTTGCATCAGTTGAGATACCTGCAATAGAAGTTCATATTTCAAATGTTTATTCAAGAGAAGAGTTTAGACATAATTCATTGATTGCCCCTGTTGTTGTCGGACAAATCGCAGGGCTTGGCATTCAAGGATATTTGTTGGCTTTGGAATATTTCAGTAAATAATATTTTAATAGAACAAAAAAACACTCTATCTTTCGATAGAGTGTTTTTTCTATTATGCTAGTTGATAAGATTATATTTTTCTTATATTAGCTGCTTTAGGACCTTTTTCTGATTCAACAACATCAAATTCAACTTTGTCGCCTTCAGCAAGAGATTTAAAACCTTCTGCTTGAACTGCTGAATAGTGTGCGAATACATCGCCTGAACCATCGTCGTTGGAAATGAATCCATAACCTTTTTGGTCATTAAACCATTTTACTTTACCTTGTGCCATTTACTTCTACTCCTTGTTTATAGTCCGATTAGGACCTTTTTAATACGAGCTGTTTGCTAGCTCGTTGATATATTTAAGTATTTATTGACTGATTTGTCAATAGTTTTTTATAAAAATAAAAAATGCGTCATATAGGAATCGAACCTATAACCTAACGGTTAAGAGCCGTTTGCTCTACCAATTGAGCTAATGACGCATTGTACTCATAGCCAATATTTATATCATATTATTGACAGTTTTTTCAAGTATTGACTTAAAAAAAAGTTTTAAGTATAATATTCCCGTTGTTATCATTGAAGGGCCTGTAGCTCAGTTGGTTAGAGCACTCGACTCATAATCGAATGGTCGTAGGTTCAAGTCCTACCAGGCCCAAATGAAAGTTCTTTCAGATATAAAATAAGTAAAGGAAGTTCCGTAAGCAATGTAGTTTGCAATTCGGACACTGCCCGGCAACGGTAATCAAAAGAAATTTTGTAGTCCGGTCTATTACTTGTTTTTAGTTTGAACTGTTTCTTTTCTATGGGGAAGGAAATTGTTTTTTTGTAGTTTAATTTAACCGTTTTCTTTTATTAGAAATCGGTTTTTTTTATTTTATAATAATAAAATCGCATAGCGATTTTACATATTTAGATTTGTAAGTTTAAGTTGAAACGAAGTGTTTTCAAAATGAAGTGTATCAAAAATATAGAGGAGTGAACGGGTACATGATTTTTGAAAACATGAAGTTGTAAACCAAAATTACAAATCGTTATAAAACGGTATAGGGAAAATGATAATCGTAGTAACAGGAAACGGAAAAGGCAAAACAACATCTTCAATAGGACAAATAGTTAGAGCTTTAGGTCATAATCAAAAAGTTTGTTTGCTTCAACTTTTTAAGGGTGAAAGTTTTTACGGAGAACAAAAAGTTTTATCCAAACTTGAAGGATTTGATTTCTTTTCTTTTGCAAAAAAGCATCCTTTTTGTTTTAAAGAAGTAACAAAAGAGCAAACTGTAAAAGAGTGTCAGCAGGCAGTAGCAAAATTAAAAGAAATTATAAGTGATAACAAATATAATTTAATAGTTTTGGAAGAGTTTAATGTTGCAACAAGAGATAATTTTATAGAAGAAGATTTATTGTTAGATATTATAAAGCAATTAAATGAAAAATCTAATGTTTTTATAACAGGAAGAGGAGCAAGTGCAAAACTTATAGAACTTGCCGATTTGGTTAGTGAAGTAAAAGAAATAAAACATCCTTACAATAAAGGAGTTCTTGCACAAGAGGGAATAGAATATTAATTGCAAAGCAATTAATATTCGAGGAATAGAGGGATAGATGTATAGAAGAATAGATAAAATCATAAAGAAAAGAAATATTTTATTGTGCCTTTTTCCATACCTCCATACCTCCATGCATCCATACATAAAAAAATTATCAATGTTTTTATTGATAATTTTTTTATTTTCTTGTAACTTGTTTGCAGAGTACAAAAGAATAATTTCTTTAGCGCCATCCGTTACGGAAAGCTTGTATGAATTGGGACTTGAAGAAAATTTAATAGCAAATACGGTTTATTGTTCCGACGGCAATTTTAAGAAAGAAAAAATCGGAACATTAATAGAACCGAGTATTGAAAAAATCATTTCATTAAAGCCCGATTTGATTGTTGGTACGGAAGAAGGCAATTATGAAACAGTTATAGATAAAATGCTTAGATTAAAATTAACTGTATATGTTATGGGAAAATATTTTAACTTTGAAGACATTTGTGATAATTTTCAAAAACTTGCGGATTATTTAGGTAAATCCGATGAAGCAAAAAAAAATATAGATGAAGTAAAAAAAGAAATTTCAAATTTAAGTAATGAAACAAAAAATAAAAAGCAGGAAAAAATTTTTTGGGAGGTAGGTGCAAATCCTATTTTTACCATAGGTAAAAGAAGTTTTATTAATGAATACAATAAGTTTATAAACGGAGTAAATGTTTTTGAAAATGTAGATATGAGGTATCCGAATATAAGTATTGAATCCGTTATAGAAAGAAATCCGGATATAATTATACTTGTTAATATGGGAGATGTTAGTGATCAAGAAATTTTTAAATGGAACAAATATAAAAATATATCTGCAGTAAAAAATAATAAAATTTATTTGTTGGAAGCAACCGATATTTTTACACCTACTCCAAAAAAATTCTTACACGGAATAAAAGTTTTAAGAAATAAATTAAACATTGGAAAAAATGAATAATATTTTAAAATTTGTATTACTGTTAATATTATTGGTCATAACATTTGTTATTGCGATGGTATTCGGCACAAGCGATATTTCCGTTATTGAAATGCTGAAATCTTTGTTTTTAAATACCGACACAAATACCTATACAATAGTAAACCAAATAAGATTTCCCAGAGTAATTCTTGCGATAGTTGCAGGTGCAGGTCTTGCTTGTAGCGGATGTGTTTTTCAGGGTGTACTTAGAAACCCTTTGGCAGATCCTTTCACATTAGGAATTTCCGGTGGTGCTGCTTTCGGAGCATCTATCGGGTTTGCTTTCGGCATAACAAAACTTTCTTGGATTTTTTTACCGTTGTTGGGGTTTCTGGGTGCGGTATTATCTGTTTGTTTGGTGTATATACTAAACATGAAAAAAGAGTTTGATTCTAACAGTATGATTCTTTCCGGTGTAGTAGCAAGTTATATTTTTTCTTCTGCCGTAATGTTAATGTTTTCAATATCATCTTCAGATCAGCTTTATTCTGCTTTTATGTGGCTTATGGGAAATCTTGCTTTTTTTGATGAACGACTTTTGCCCATGGTAATAATTTCGGTAGTGCTTGGTGTTACAATTTTATGTTGTTTGGGAAATGTCATAAATATAATAAGTTTAGGTAATGAAAAATCGGATTCTTTAGGTATAAATACATCAATGACTGTAAAATATATTTTCCTTTTAAGTTCGTTAATTACGGCTTGTATAGTAAGTTGTTGCGGAGTTATAGGGTTTGTAGGTCTTATGATACCGCACATTACAAGAAAATTTGTGGGTAATAATAACAAAATATTAATGCCGTTTTCTGCGGTTGTCGGTTCAATATTTTTGTTGGTTTGTGATACTGTAAGCAGAACGGTTGTTGCTCCTGTAGAAATTCCGATAGGAGTAATAACAAGTATAATAGGCGGATTATTTTTTGTTTTTCTGTTATTAAAAAAGTCGGGTAAAATATCTATATGATAGAAATAAAAAATATTTCATTATCTTACGATAAAATAGCTGTTCTTGAAGATATATCTTTAAATTTAAAAGATAAATCTTTTATAGGTATTATCGGTAAAAACGGAACGGGAAAAAGCACGTTATTAAAAGCAATAACAGGTCTTTTAAAACCTGTAAAAGGAAACATTTTTATTGACAACAAAGATATTTATAAAATGAAAAAAAAGATTTTAGCAAAAAAAATTTCATTTATGCCGCAAACCATGCAATTTGATTTTCCTTTTAATGTGAAAGACTTTATTATGTTTGGCAGATATCCTTATATAAATATGTTTAAGTTGGCATCTAAAGACGATTTTAAAATAGTTGAAGATGTAATGAATTTTACACAAACAATCGAGTTTACCGAAAGAAACATAAATGAACTTTCAGGCGGAGAAAAACAAAAAGTTTTGTTGGCACAAACATTGGTACAACAAACCGATATTATTGCTCTTGACGAGCCCACTTCGCATCTTGATATAGGTAATCAGGCAAATATATTTAAATTGTTGAAAATGTTAAATGAAAAGTATAATAAAACAATTATTACCACGATTCACGATTTAAACTTAGCGGGAGAATTTTGTTCGGATATAGTTTTTCTTGATAATAAGAAAATTTTAAGTTTTGGTAGTGCAGAAAAAGTTTTGAATTGTAGAGACATAGAAAAAGTGTATGGATTAAATGTGGTTGTAAAAAATAATCCTGTATCAAATAAACCGATAATTGTTCCTATATACAATTAAAAAAAACGACAGGTTATGAGATTATAGGGTTATAAGTTTATAATAAAGACAGTAATTTGTATTTTTTAACTATAAATTGTAAATTATAAATCATTGTTTTGTATTTGTCGTTAAGTTGTTAAGTGTACATTATACATTGTAATTTAAACGGTGTACGGGAAAGCTGTGAGAATCGGCTACAGTCCGGCTACTGTATTGAGTGTAGTAACTAAATATTTTCACTGATTATCAAAAGAATCGGGAAGGAAATATTTGCAGTAAAGAGCTCTAAGTCAGGAGACCGACCGTTAATCTAAATAAAAATAAAACCCCGAGGAGGTTATTATGAAAAAATCATTTATTATTGACGTGTAAAAATTGCTTTGCAATTTTTGAGGCATGGATGTATTGAAGTATGTAGCCAAATCACATATGCAATTTGGTGTGCTTATGGCTTAAAGCTAAAAGTTTATAGTTTAATGTAAAAATTTGTGAAACAAATTTTTCTAATAAATAATGAAAATTCACCTTGTGAATTTTACCGAAAACTATAAGCCATAAACTATAAACCATAAGCTAAAAAAACGAAGTATTTTTTAAAGGAGAAAATAAAAGAAATGAGAAAGTTTATAAGTTTATTGGCAGTATTTAGTTTAACAGTATCTGCATTTACCCAAACAGTAATTGCAGCAGATTATGAAGAAGAGAATGAAGACGGACAAGAAGTATTTTTGTCTTTAACAAAAACGGCAGAACCGTTAAGTGATTTAACAACGAATTTAACAATTATTACGGAAGAAGAGATTAGAGAAAAAAGTGCAGAAACATTAGGAGATATAATTGAAGGAGAAATAGGTATATCTTATAAAAACAATGGACCTTTAGGACAAGCTCAATCGGTATTTATGAGAGGTGCAACTTCAGCTCAAACATTGGTTTTGATAGATGGTAGAAATGTAAACGAAATTGCATTGGCAGTGGCAGATTTCACAGCAATTCCTGCAAGTATGATAGAAAGAGTAGAAATTATAAGAGGTTCCGGTGCAGCTATTTATGGAACAGGAGCATTCGGTGGTGTAATCAACGTTATTACAAAAAAAGCTACAACTTTAACACCTAATGTTAATCCTTATTTCTCTTACGGAACATTTAATACAATAAATGCAGGTATAACCGGAGCTTATGCAAACGATGTTGTATCCATATTGATAGCGCCATCTATGTTGTCCTCGGATGGATATAGAGATAACTCTTTTTATGATTCAAAAAATATTTTTGGTAAAATCGGTGTAAATATAACTGAAAATTCCGAAATCGTTTTATCGGGACAAGCATATAATGCAGATATCGGAAATCCGGGGCCAAAATCAGATCCTACTCCTTGTGCAAAACAATTTGAAGATAACAATTATTTAAGACTTGATTATAATACTGCAATAGAAGATTTTAAAATTAATGTTTTCGGTTATAATTCAAATTCAACAAGAAAAGCAAGTGATTTAGGTGCTTCATGGCCTTGGTACGGAAGCTACAATACTGCAAATATCGGAGTTAAAGGTAACGTTACATATAAAGAAATGTTAACTTTAGGTTTGGAATGGAACAAAACGGAATTTAAACAAAAAGATGAATTAACCAATACAGAAGAAATAAATAAATTCAGAGAATCTTCAGCAGCTTATTTGCAGGCAATTTTAACTTTCGGAGATTTAACATTGATACCTGTTGTAAGAGGAGATTTAAACAACGATTACGAAGATGTTTTCACTCCTGCTCTTTCTATAGTTTATAAATTGACCGATGAAATAAAACTTTCAGGTAATGTAAGTAAAGTTTTCAGAGCCCCTTCTTTTAACGATTTATATTATCCATGGATGAGCAATCCTGAATTAAAACCTGAAAAAGGTTGGTCTTATGATTTAGGTGTAGAATACTCACAAGGTAAATTTACCGGTATGGTAACAGGATTTTATATTGATTCGGAAGACTTAATTGCTTATGATGCTTTTTGGATACCTCAAAACATAGATAAAGCAAGACAATATGGTTGTGAAGTAGGTTTAAAATATGATATGTGCAAAGAAGTAAGCCATAAAATAAACTATACATATACAAGAGCAGAAGATACAAATATTCATACGGATTTAATTTACAAACCTATGCATAATTTAAATTATGTGTTAACAGTTTCTCCTGTAAAAGGGTTTAAGATATCGGCAGATGTTTCTTATGTTACAACAACATTATGTGAAACAGGAAATTATTTAGATGACTATTGCTTGGTAGGAGCAAGAGCAGATTATCAAATAATGAAATATGTTTCATTATGGGTTAAAGGAAACAACTTAACTAATAACGATACTTATCAATTAAGTTACGATTATCCTATGCCCGGAATTACAGGAACAGCAGGTGTTGATGTAAGATTTTAATTTAACAAATTAAAATATTTTATATTAAAGCAGGAAGAATTCTTTTCTTCCTGCTTTTTTGTTGTCAATATACTTATTTTTTTAGTAAAATATATAAGATTATAAATAAACTAATTTTATGTAGATAGAGGATTAAGATGAAAAGAAGTTGTTATTGCGGTAAAGTAGATGAAAGTTTTATCGGTAAAGAAATTGTTGTAAGCGGTTGGGTACATTCAAGAAGAGACCATGGCGGAGTTATCTTTATTGATTTAAGAGATAGAGAAGGACTTGTTCAAATAGTGTTTCAACCTGAAAAAAAAGAAATATTTGCTCAAGCCGAACATTTAAGAAGCGAATATGTTTTATCCGTAAAAGGTTTGGTTAGAAACAGACCGGAAGGAACAGTTAACCCGAACATGTTTACCGGCAAAGTCGAAATAGTTGTAAATGAACTTGAAATAATAAATACAAGCCCTGTGTTACCTTTGGAAGTTGACGATTATAAAGAAACATCCGAAGAAATAAGATTAAAATACAGATATCTTGATTTAAGAAGACCGTCATTCCAAAAGAATTTTATTTTAAGACACAAAATTTCACAAACAATAAGAGAATATCTTAACAAAGAAGGTTTCTTGGAAATAGAAACACCTTTCTTAACAAAATCCACTCCTGAAGGAGCAAGAGACTTTTTGGTTCCTGCAAGACTTGCACACGGTTGTTTTTATGCATTACCGCAATCACCGCAGATATTTAAACAGATATTGATGGTTGCAGGTTTTGATAAATATTATCAAATAGCAAGATGTTTCAGAGATGAAGATTTAAGAGCAGACAGACAACTTGAATTTACTCAGGTTGATATGGAAATGTCTTTCATTGATGAACAAGATATTATGACAATAGTTGAACAAATGCTTGCTAAAATATTTAAAGATGTTTTAGGTAAAGAAATACAAACACCGTTTTTAAGAATGCCTTACGATGAGGCAATGTTAAGATTCGGTTCCGATAAACCTGATACAAGATTTGCAATGGAAATAAAAGATTTTACTAAAGAACTTGCAAATTGCGGTTTCGGGGTATTCAAAAATGTTATAGCCAAAGGTAATGTTGTTAGAGGTCTTTGTATAACAGGCGGAGCAAAATTTTCAAGATCCGAAATTGACGGACTTACAAAGTTTGTAGGTGAGTTCGGTGCAAAAGGTTTGGCATGGATGAAGATAACCGCTAACGGTGCAGAATCAAATATAGTTAAATTCTTCACAAAAGAGGAAATCGATACAATAATAAATAAACTTGAAGCTAAAGACGGAGACTTGGTAGTTTTCTTGGCAGATGAAGTTGATATTGTTGCTCAAGGTCTTGGTGCATTAAGACTTAAAATGGGTAAACAACTTGGAATGATAGATAAGAACAAATTTAATTTCTTGTGGGTAGTAGATTTTCCTCTGTTTGCTTGGGATAAAGAAGAAAAGAGATGGGTAGCAAACCATCATCCGTTTACGGCAGTTAAAGATGAAGATGTAGATAAATTAACTCAAGAAAAAGCAGGCCAGGCAAAAGCAAGAGCTTACGATGTAATTTTGAACGGAGTTGAGCTTGGCGGTGGTTCAATAAGAATACATAAATCCGATATGCAGTCTAAAGTATTTAATCTTTTAAATATTACTGAAGAATCCGCAAAAGAAAAGTTCGGTTTCTTGCTTGATGCATTAACTTACGGAGCACCTCCTCACGGTGGACTTGCAATCGGTTTCGACAGATTGTGCGCATTGTTGATAGGGGAAGAATCTATAAGAGAAGTTATAGCTTTCCCAAAAACACAAAAAGCAATATGTCCGTTATCTAATGCTCCGGCAGAAGTTGCGGAAAAACAATTAAGAGAGTTAGGAATAAAAATAAACCAAAAAAAACAGGTTAACACAGAAGAAAAATAGTGAAAACTTTAAAAAATTGGTTAAAATCAAAAATTAAAAAATTCCTTTTGTTTTTAATAAAACAATTGGAAGAAGATGTTCCTGTTACCCCTAGAATAAGATTGTCCGGTGATAATATATTTAAAAGAACAATAAAAGTTCCTGTTTCGTTAACGATTATTGTTTTGTTTGTTTGTGTCTATGCAATGCTAACCATACAGATAGCGACAAACTATATGCAAATGGCAGGAATGTTTGTTCTCTTGTTTGCTCTTTTTTCGTTAGTTATATTTTATTTTAAGTATGAAGCAAAAAAAATAAAATTAGATGATATTAAAGTTTGTATAATTGCCTTTATTACAATTCTTTCTTTATTGTTTTTTCAAATTTATACAAGCCAACTTTCACAAATTTCGTTTCCGTTAGCTGCTTTTACCGTTTTAATGGCATTGCTGGTATCTGTTAGAGTAAGTGTCGTTTATACATTGGTAATGGCAATATTTTTTATTTTTATAAATGGATTTTCTATAGCTGTTTCTTTAGTTCATATTGCAGGCGGTTTGGTTTCTGTAATAAATATAAGAAAAATAAGAAGCAGAACCGGTTTCACGAGAGTTGGTATAAATATATTTTTTGCGATGCTTGTTCCTTTAGCGGTTTTTTATTTGTTTAATTTAATTTCGTTAACCGAATTTGAGGAAAATATTGCTCAAGTTGCAATAAATGCTTCTTTTTCCGTTCTTATAATATTGGCATTGCTTCCTTTATTTGAATCTTTGTTTTCAAGAACAACAAATATAAAACTTGTGGAGCTTTCGGACTTTAACAGCCCTTTATTAAAAAGATTGATGGAAGAAGCGCCGGGAACATATCACCATAGTTTAATGACGGCATCTATTGCCGGAAATGCGGCTGAAGCAATAGGAGAAAATGCTTTGCTTGCAAGAGTGTGTGCTTATTATCACGATATAGGCAAACTAAAAAATCCGGAATATTTTATAGAAAATCAAAACAGAGGAAAGAATCCTCATGATGATATTTCACCTTCAATGTCCGGTCTTGTGTTGGTTTCACATGTAAAAGATGGAGAAGTCTTGGCTAAACAGTATAATATAGACGAAGTCATAATTGATGCAATAAAACAACATCACGGAACATCTTTGATACAATACTTTTATTATAAGGCATTGGAAAAAGATAGCAATGTTAATGAACAGGATTTCAGATATCCGGGACAAAAACCTACAACAAAAATTGCGGCAATTTTAATGATAGCAGATTCCGTAGAAGCTATATCCAGAACATTAAAAGAAACATCCGCAGGGAAGTTAAAAGAAACTGTAGAAAAAGTTATAAATAATAAATTTGCCGATGGACAGTTTTCAGATTGTCCTATAACATTAAAAGATTTATTTGAAATATCCGAAAGTATTACAAATAGTTTATGTTCAATATATCATGCAAGAATAGAGTATAAAACTGTTAGTAATAAAAATTAATTTTGATTGTTAGATATATATGATAATGATTGAAATTTGAACAAAAAAGGAAAATGATGAAAATAAAAGAATTAATATTTACCGGATTTGATAAAAAAATAGTTCCATTGATGGAAAAAACTGCGAAATTTGCCTTAAAATACGAGAAAATAAAACAATATAATATTAGTTTTACACTGATAAGTGATATTGATATAAAAAAAATGAATAGGAAATACAGAAAAGTTAACAGAATAACAGATGTTATTTCTTTTCTTGTAGATAAAAATCTTTTTATGGGTGATATCTATATATCGGATACAAGACCTAAAAGAAATGCAAAAAAATACGGATTTACTCATGAACAAGAATTGTGTTATCTTGTAATACATTCAATTTTACATTTGGAAGGATATACGGATTATACTCCCGAAAATAAAAAGAAAATGTTTTCTAAACAGGATAAAATATTCAAATGTATATTTTCTTAGGACTTATCTTTTTAATATTTTGTTTAATGCTTTCTGCCTTCTGGTCGGCGTCTGAAATAGCTTTAAACAGTCTATCCAGATACAGAGTAAAAAAACTTATCGTTTTGAAAAAATCAATAGCAGAACCGTTGTTAAGATGGTTAAACAGTCCATACTATTTGTTAACCGTTATATTAACGGGTAATGTAGTATCGGATATGATGGTGAGTTTTTTGTTTAGTTCGTTAGCCGTTACTATTTTTTATATGGTAAACAGAAATGTTTTAGATGTCGTAACTTGGATAGTGGCAACATTTACGGTATTGATTGTAGGGGAAATCACGCCGAAGATTTATAGCAGAGCAAATTCTCAAAAAGTGGCATTATTTACCGTTCCGTTACTTTCGCAAATAGAGCATGTAACAAAACCTTTTTTGTATCCGATAATGAAAATATTGGATTTGATATTTAATAAAAATGATGATAAAGATGAATATCCTATTCTTACAAAGCAAGAAGTGGAAACTTTAATTACTGAAGCAGATAAACAAGGCGTTTTTGATAAAAATATAAGTAATATGTTGGAAAGATCTGTAGATTTTACCGAAACGATTGCCGTAAAAATAATGACACCGTTTAAAGATATAGAGTCGGTAAATATAGATGATGATAACGAAAAATTTATAGATATGATAGTTGAAACTGCCAGAAGCAGAGTTCCCGTATATAAAGGAACAAAAGAAAATATTATAGGATATGTTCATATAAACGATATTTTGTGGCTGTGGAAAGAAGGTAAAGAAAACCTTATAAAAAAATCAATTAAACTGCCATACTTTATTAGCCCCGACAAAAAAATCAGTGAATTGTTAAAAGAATTACAGGCAGGAACTACACATATAGCTTTTGTAAAAAACAGAAAAAACAGAATTATCGGTATGATAACATTGGAAGATATTGTAGAAGAAATAGTCGGGGAAATACTGGATGAGTACGATGAAGTTTAAATAAAATGATACAAATAATAGTGAAATTTATTATCTTTTTAATTTTTATGGTTTCGGCAGCGTTCTTCTCTGCGGCGGAAACAGCTATAACCAGTCTCACAAATTCCAATATCAGAAGAATAAAGGAAAAATATAATAAGTTGTATAAATATGTTTCTTATTGGGAACAAAATCCCGATGATGTAATTACAACTATGATAGTATGGATGAATTTATCGGTCGTTGCCATAGGAGTTTCGACAACTTCAATGGGAATTGATATTATGGAAATGTATAATTTCGATAATTTTGATAAAGCTATATGGATGAGTGTTATTCCTATAATTGCCATAGTTATTACATTAATATTTACAAATCTTATACCCAAAACTTTCGGAAGATATAAAGCTGATCAGGTTTCAATAAAGGTGTTGCCGGTGGTAGTAAAGTTTACTTTTATAACGAAATATTTAAATAAATTGTTAGTTTCTATATCCAATGGCATTCTTGATGCTTTCGGAAGAAAAACTCAGGAACCGAAAGTTATGCAACCCGATGAAGTTGAGTTCCTATTATCTAATGAAAGTGTGTCTCCGTTATCAAAAACTTCAAGAAGTATTATCAACAGAATTATAGAATTCAGAAAAACAAAAATAACACAGGTTATGATACCGAAATCGGAGATTTTGGCGGTAAATATTGAACAACCGAGAGAAAAATTAATGCAGGAAATTATTGCTACGCAGTTTTCAAGAATTCCCGTATATAGAGATTCCATAGACAATATTATAGGAATTGTAACATCAAAAGATATTGCTATGGCCTGGAGAAACGGGGAAATTTTAGCAATAGAAGATTTGATTAGACCGGTGTATTATGTTCCCGAAACCGCATATATAAAACAGATTTTATTGGAATTTAAAAAGGGTAAAGATCATATGGCAATAATTGTTGACGAGTTCGGTTCAACCATAGGACTTGTGACAATGGAAGATTTGTTGGAAGAAATTGTAGGTGAAGTGTGGGATGAGTATGATGAAAAAGATGGAAATATAAAGAAATTAACCGAAGGTAAATATTTGGTAAGTGCAAGTGAGTCGATATCCGATGTAAATGATGAACTTAAACTTACAATACCGGAAAATAATTTTTCTACATTGAACGGATGGATATTGGAGCATTTCGGATATATTCCAAAAAAATATGAAAAGTTTACCTGGAACAATTTGGAAATTGAAATAGAAAGTGTTGAACCAAAAAAAATAAAAAGAGTTATATTGAAGATAAAATAAAATGTATTACAATATAAAAGCATTAATATTAAATACAAAAACTGTTTCCGAAGCAGACAAAGTAATAACTGCTTATACGAATAAGTGGGGAAAAATTTATGCTATTGTTCCAAGTGCAAAAAAAATAGTTGCAAAACTTAATCCTGCAACGGAACCTATAACCGAAAGTGAATTGATAGTTTATCAAAATTCTCAGTATAGTCGTCCCACTGTTACCGGAGCAAGAATTTTGAATAACAACACACAAGTTAAACAGGATTTTCATAGAAATTTATTGGCTTTTTATGTTTGTGAAATAGCGGACAAGTTTACACCGATACATTTACCGAGTATAAAGAAATATGATCTTATAACAAGAACATGGAGCTTGCTTGCAACATCACAAATGCCGTTAAGAGTTTTAACCGCTTTTTCTTTAAGATTATTAAAAATTTCCGGTTATAGTATGATTGATTATTTAAAAAGAAATTATTCAAATATAAAAAAGGAAGATATTTTATATTTGAAAAAAATCTCTAACTGTTCAGGTGATTCTTTAGATATAATGCAGGAATTTGAAAATAGTGACGATAAAGTTATGTGGAACTATGTTGAAAGTTATATTAAAACTTATGTCTCTCAACCTGCGGTAGGTGTTTTCCTAAAAAAAATTAATTATATACAGTAACGGAAAGATCATATTGTTTTAACAATTTTATATTTTGTTGCATTTCAGAATCTTGGTTGGTTGTTTGAGCAGATCCGTCTTTTTTTATTCCTATAAATTCTTCTAAATTACCCTTTATGTTTATAATGCCTTTCCAGTTTAAAACATTAAATTTTTCTAAATTGTTTTCTCCGCAAATAAAAACAGTTCCGTCTTTCTTTAATCCTAATGTGGTATTGCCACGAGCCATAATATATTTAATGTTTTTCCAATCGGAAACATTGCATTGCCCGAATTCATTGCTTCCGCAAGCAACTGTAGTTCCGTCTTTTTTTAGACCTACAGTATGATTAGCGCCAACAGATATAGATACTATGTCTTTCCAATCGGGAACATTACATTGTCCGAATTCATTGCTTCCGCAAGCAACAACAGTTCCGTCTTCTTTTACTCCGACGGTATGAGCTATTCCTACATAACATTTTTTTATGTCTTTCCAATCGGAAACATTACATTGTCCGAATTCATTGCTTCCGCAAGCAACAACAGTTCCGTCTTCTTTTACTCCGACGGTATGCTCACATGTTTCCAAGAATTTAATATTGTTCCAATCGGCAGTGTTACATGTTTCTGTTTCAACTATATATGAATTCACTACGGTTCCGTCTTTTTTTATTCCTAATATATGATCGTAAAATGCACATATTTGTTTAATCCATAACCAAGATGAAAAATTGAGTTGTTTGTTTTCATCATTTTTTATAATAACAATTTTTCCTGTAATGGTTAATCCTAATGTACAATTATCATATGGGTGTATATCAACTACCATATTGTCTATCTTTTCAAAAATTTTGAATTTTTGAAAATCGTTTAGAGTTGTGCTTCTTTGAGTATCCTGTAGTTTTGATATTATTTTAGGAAATCCTTCCGTATATTCATTTGGATTACAACTTTCCAAGAAAGCAATAGTTTCTTTTAAAATTTTATCAATGTTTTTTATTTTGTTGTCATTATCGATATAATCGTTCAGTTTTTTATTAAAAACATCAGATTTGAAAAGCAAATACTTGTTTTTATCTTTTTTATCATTTGAAATGCCTTTTGTGGTATTTTTGAGTTTCGTTATTAAAGGTTGAGTTTCTTCCATCATTTTTTCTAATGAGTTTTTGTTTTTATAAAACAGAGATTCTTCTTTTTCCGTTTCCCTGTTATTTAATATTTGTTCGTATTTTGAAAAAAAGTCTGTTAGTTTTTGTTGAATTTCAGAAACTGAAGTTTCTTTTGCCATAAGGACGGTTATTGATAAAAACAAAAAAATAATACAAAAAAAGAGTTTTTTCATTTTTTTGTCTCCGTATTGTTCTTGCATAAATATAATACTACAAATTTAGAATTTTGTAAAAACAGTATATTAATAATTATATAATAAAATGATATAATAAAAGGATATAGTTAATATTTAATATTTAAAAATGAGGAATAAAATGAATTTTCAAGAAATTATTATGAGATTACATAAGTATTGGGCACAAGAAGGTTGTTTGATTTGGCAACCTTATGACTTGGAAAAAGGTGCGGGAACATTTAACCCTGCAACATTTTTAAGATGTTTGGGACCTAACCCATGGAAAGTTGCTTATGTTGAACCGTCAAGAAGACCTACCGACGGAAGATATGGAGAAAATCCTAACAGATTACAACACTATTATCAGTTTCAGGTAATATTAAAACCTGCACCGGAAAATGTGCAACAGTTATATTTGAATAGTTTAAAAGCCATAGGTCTTGATCCTAAAGAACACGATATAAGATTTGTTGAAGACGATTGGGAATCACCTACGCTCGGTGCATGGGGACTAGGTTGGGAAGTTTGGATTGACGGTATGGAAGCAACACAGTTTACATATTTCCAACAGGTTGGCGGTATAGAATTAAATCCTATATCTGCAGAAATTACTTACGGACTTGAAAGACTTGCAATGTATTCTCAAAAGAAAGATTCCGTATATGATTTAATGTGGACAGATGATGTTACTTACGGGGATGTACATTTGGAAGATGAAAGACAATGGTCAAAATATAATTTTGAAGTTGCAGATACAAAAATGTTGTTACAACATTTTAACGATTGGGAAGCTGAAGCAAAAAAACTTGTAGAACAAAATCTTGTTTTACCGGCTTATGATGCTGTTATGAAATGTTCTCATTTGTTTAACTTGCTTGATGCAAGAAGTGCAATTTCTGTTTCCGAAAGAGTAAGTTATGTTTTAAGAGTCAGAACTTTGGCAAAGATGGTGGCCGAAGGTTACATGAAACAATTTGAAAAATAACGACTTTAATATTTTGCTTGCACCTTTGTGTTTTCCAAATTCATTTACCGCAAAGAGTAAACTTTATTTGAAAAACACTTCGGTTAAAGTCTTAAAGTCTGTAAAGAGTGAATATAAATAAAATTTAGTACATATTAACAAGAGGAATAAAAAATGGTTAAAAATGTTTTACTTGAAATAGGAACGGAAGAAATCCCTTCTTCATATATTGCACCTGCACTTGAACAGATGCAAAAATTCGCAAATGATATGTTGAGTGAAAAAATGGTAAGTTTCGGTCAAATAAAAACCTTCGCTACACCGAGAAGACTTATTTTGACAATAGCTGATGTTGAAGAAAAAAGCAAAGATTCCGTTCAGGAATTTAACGGACCATCTGCAAAAGCAGGTAAAGATGCTAACGGTAACTGGACACAGGCAATATTAGGATTTTCAAATAAACATCAAGTAAAACCGGAACAACTTGTTATAAAAGACACACCTAAAGGACAATATTATACTTACTCAAAAAAAATTAAAGGTGAAAAAGTAACAAAAATTTTAGCTGAAATATTTCCTGTAATTATTCAAAAAATATATTTTCCTAAAACGATGGTATGGGAAAGTTCTTGCTTAAAGTTTGCAAGACCGATAAGAACAATAGTTGCTATGTATGGCGACAAAGTAATAAAATTTGCTCTTGCTAACGGTGCAATAAAATCTTCAAATAAAACTATAGGCCTTCACACATTAACAACAAAACCTATAATCATAAAATCTGCAGATGATTATAAAGAAACATTACAAAATAATTGTGTATTAGTTGATCAAGAAGAAAGAAAACAAAGAATAATATCTTCAATTAACGAAGTTGCAAACTCAATTTCTGCAAAAGCAATATTGGATGAAAGTTTGGTTAATGAAGTTAATCAGCTTGTAGAATATCCTACTGCAGTATTATGTAAATTTAACGAAAAATATTTAAAACTTCCTCCTGAAGTTCTTATAACTTGTTTAAAAAAACAACAAAAATGTTTTGCCGTTAAAGATTCTATGGGTAAATTAACAAACTATTTTATTAATGTTAGAAACGGTAAATCTGATAATTTAGATATCGTTAGAGCCGGTTATGAAAAAGTTGTTGTTGCAAGACTTGAAGACTCGGTCTTCTTTTATGATAACGATATAAAGAAACCTTTTGAACAATCTATTGAAAGATTAAAAGGCCTTATATTCCAAAAAGAAATCGGGACGGTTTACGAGAAACTTACAAGAATAAAAACTGTTGCAAATTTTATAAATGAAGAAAATAAGTTAAACATCAATAAAGATACATTAACAAGAGTTATAGATTTATCCAAGACGGATTTAGTTAGCGAGATGGTTTTTGAATATCCTGAACTTCAAGGAATAATGGGAAGAATTTATTCTAAAGTTGCAGGGGAAAGTGACGAAATATCAAAATCTATAGAACAACATTATTGGCCGTTATCAGCTTCCGGAACATTACCTGAAAACATTTTGTCGGTAGTTGTATCTTTAGCGGATAAAATAGATACTGTTGCAGCAGATTTTGCTATAGGTCTTGAACCATCAGGTTCTGCAGATCCTTACGGGCTTAGAAGAATGGCAATAGGTATAGTTAGAATGATAAGAGAGTTTTTACCTGAAACAGATTTTGAAAAAATTTTAGATGTTGCCTTAAATTCTTTACCTGAAAAAATTAAAGAAAAAGAAACCTTTAATACGGCAAAACAAAGATTGGTAAAATTCTTCTGGAGCAGAATAGAAAATATTTATGAAAACGAAGGATATAGATTTGATGAAGTTAAAGCTGTGATTGTTCCTTCACAAAAGTTAGGTTTAAAAGTTTTGGGTGATATAAAGAAAAAACTTGATGCATTACAAAATTTAAGAAAAGAAAATTCTTTTGAATCTATTACTACAATATTTAAAAGAGCAAGTAATATTTTAAACCAGGCAAGAAAACAAAAATTAAATATTTCAGATATCGTTAAAACCGATTTGTTAAAAGAAGAACCGGAACAAAATCTGTACAATCAATATGTTGTTATAGATAAACAGTTGGACGAATTACTTTCTAAAAAAGATTATGTAAATGCAATAAACAAACTTAACGATATAAAACCTTATTTGGATAATTTCTTTGAAAAAGTTATGGTTATGTGTGAAGATGAAAATATAAAGATAAACAGAATTTCTTTAATAAATTATATTACCGAAAAGTTTAATTCTTTTGTAAGTTTATCATCTTTGCAATAAAATTTGAAGTATGGAGGAATAGAGGTATAGAAGAATAGAATGATAATCCATACATCTATACTTCCATACATCTATACATCTTTTTGATGTTGAAATTCTTAAAATCAAATTTGTTTTTCTTTTTGTTGCTAACAACAATAGTGTTTTCTCTATATGGGAAAAGTATAAATTTTGATTTTACTAATCATGATGACGCTTCTTTAATAGTAAATAATATAAATTATTTATCTCAATGGAAAAATATACCGTCACTATTTACAACGTCTGTATATATATCAAAAAACTATTTTTATTATAGACCTGTCTTAACATTGTCTTTTTCAATAGAATCAATCTTGTTCTATAAGAATACAAAAATTTATCATTTTACAAACATAATATTGTTTGTTTTATCATTATATTTAATGTATGTTTTTTTACTAAAATTAAAAACAAAAGAAACGATATCGAAAATTTTAGTATTATTAGCATCGGCCCATCCGATACTAACATCTTGCGTAGTATGGATACCTGCACGGAATGACACTTTGCTTGCAGTATTTGTGTTTTTATCTTTCATATTTTTTATTAAATATTTGGAAAATAATGAGATTAAAAATTTAGTTTTATATGTTTTATTTTTTACAATAGCATTGTTTACAAAAGAATCCGCTATCTTTTTAATATTCTTGTATGTTTTGTTTATGTACTGTTTTGATTATAAGTTAGACAAAAAAGAGATTATAAAAAATATTGTTGTTTTTTTATGTATATTTATAATTTATTTTTATCTGAGACTGGTTTCCGTTAATATTGTTAAAATGAATGAACATATAATATATTTCAAAGATTATTTTGATAATACTATTTACGGATATGCTTATTTTATTTATAAAATTTTTAATTTTTTAAATATTCCGATAATGGCAGATGCTTCTAGTATAAATAAATTTTTATATCTTATATCATATATTTTCTCAATCTTAATACTTTGTGTTATGTATCGTAAAAAAATAATTTCTTTTAAAATTTCATTTTTTTGTTTTATTTGGTTTGTTCTATGGTTGTTGCCGACATTTTTGTTTTTAAAAAACAATTATTTGTTGTTATTCCACAGAATTTTAATACCGTTGTTTGTCGTGATATTTGTATCGTGCAAACTTTTGGAAAAAATATATTTAAAGTATAAAAAGCTCTTCGTAATAGTTTATTCTCTTTTATTTGGAATTCTTTGTTTTAATTCATCTTTACAGGCAAATAAATATTCTACACCGGAATTATATATTGAACATTCCAAAAAATATGCATGGAGTAGTCCCATTGTTCAAAATATTATGATGCAAGAATATGTGTATAAAAAAGATTATGATAAAGCATTGGAAATAGCAAAACAATTAATTGAAAAATATCCGTATTTTACATCCGCCAAACTTGGAATGGCACAGATTTTTTATGAGCAGAAGAAATTTGAGGAAGCGGAAAAATTATATATTGATATCGCTTTGAAGGCAAAAGAAGAAGATAGGTATATATGTTATAGGGATTTGAGTAAAATATATTATGAACAAAATAAACTGGATAGGGCATTGTTTTACGGGCAACAAGCACATAAATTAAGGCCATATAATACTAATGCGCAGGAAAATCTGGCAATAATATATGCAAAAATCGGATATTATAAAAATGCAATATATATTTTATCCGACCTATTATCATTTGATAAAAAAAATGTGCAATACATGTACAATTTAGGCCTGTTGTATGAAGCAAGCGGTAACCTCGATAAAGCAATAGAATATGCAAAATATGCAGTTCGGGAAGAGCCATATAACGATGGGTATAAACAATATTTAAAATTATTAGAAGATAAAAAAAATGAGAAACGGTAGAATATATCTTTTTCTAAAATCAAACTTATTTTTCTTTTTATTATTGACAGTAATAGTATTTTCTTTATACGGGAAAAGTATAAATTTTGATTTTACCTATCATGATGATAATAGTTTAATATTGGAAAAAGCGGATTTTTTATCACATATAACAAATATTCCAAAATTGTTTGTAACATCATGTTATTATTCAGGCGATTTTCAATATTACAGACCTATTCTTAATTTGTCTTTTTTAGTAGAAACTTCAATATTCGGCTTTAATACCAAAATATATCATATTACAAATATAATATTGTTTATACTTGTTTTGTATTTAATGTATATTCTTTTATCGAAATTGAAGTTAAATAAAACCATATCAAAATTGCTGTTATTATTAATATCGGTTCATCCGGTGTTTACATCAACGGCGGTTTGGATTCCTGCCAGGAACGATACAATACTTGCTATATTTATATTTTTGTCATTTATATTTTTTATTAAATATTTGGAAATAAATTCAATAAGGAATTTAGTTTCATATGTTTTGCTTTTCACATTTGCATTATTTACAAAAGAAACAGCTTTGCTGATGTTATTGTTATATCCGTTATTTATCATATGTTTTGATTATGAATTGAGTAAAAGAGAAATAGCAAAAAATGTTGTAATTCTTATATTTATATCAATAATATATTTTTACTTGAGGAGCATATCCGTTCAAAATGTAAGTATAAATTTTTATTTTGATAATGTATTTGCATGTTTTAACAATTTTATTGTTGGAATGAGTACGTACATATATAACTTTTTTGTTCCGTCATATATTCCTGTTATGCTATATAATACTAACTTAACGGTTAATAATATTGTTGTAGATAGTTTTGTATTAATTGTTGTTATATTTTTATGCTATAAAAAAAATATAAATACAAAAATTCTATTGTTCTCATTAGTTTGGTTTTTAATAGGTTTAATTGCAACTTTTTTATTACAAGAATACGTTTATTTAAATCATAGATTAATAGTATCTTTGTTTGGAATTATGTTGTTGTTAGTATATGTGATTGATAAAGTGATAGTAAAATATAAAAACGTGATAAAATATTTTTCATTTTTATACATAATATTGTTTTTATGTTTTTTTGTTTATTCATTTAATTTACAAAATAAATATAAAAACAAATATGAATATTGGAACAATGCGTATATTGATGCATCCACATATAATGGTTGTTATTATTGGTTATCAAGATTTTTTTTAGAAAATCAAGATTTTGATAAAGCTAAGGAATTTTTAGAAAAAGCAAAATATGGTGATAAACATACTTATGAATCTGATTTAGCATTAATATATTATCGTGAAGGAAATATGGATAAAGCAGAAGAGTTATATAATAAATCTATAGAATACGGAATAAATAAAGCTCAGTGTTACAGAAATTTAAGTGTAATTTATTTAAAAAGAGATAATGAGATAAATAAAGCAATAGAATATGCAAAACTTGCGATTCAAGAAGAACCTTATGATGATGGGTATAAACAATATTTGAAAACACTGCAAAATTTAACAGATGAAAAAAATAATTTGTAACCGTCCGATAATATCAATCTTAGTTATATATATTTTTATAATTATAATTTTAAATTATAGCGGAATGTTTTTGCCTGAAAGAAATAGTGCTTTAATAAATAACATTCAAAATAATGCAGACCTTACCGGAAAAGTAATAACAGAACCCGTACAAAAAGAAGATAAACAACAATTCATATTGGAAGTATTTGATATAAACGGGCAAAAAATAAAAAAAGAAAAAACTTTCGTTTATGCTTCAAATGCATACAAGATAGAATATGGGGATATTATTTTTGTTTCAGGTAAACTAAATATTCCCGAAAAGCCGGTCTTCCCATATGTTTTTGATTACAATCTGTATCTTCAAAGAGAAAATATTTATACATTGTTTTATCAACAGAACTTTGAATTTATAAAAAAACGACCGAATAAAATTAAACAAATTTCATTAAAAGTAAGAGATAATATAGAAAATAAGATAGATAAATTTTTTAAAGGACCTCTTTCCTCCGTTTTAAAATCGATGATTACCGGAAACAAATCTGTTCTCGATAAAGACATAAAAGAAGAATTCATCAATACCGGGCTTATTCATATACTTGTTATAAGTGGCCTTCATATAGGTTTTTGTGCCGCAATATTTATGTTTTGTTTTAGATTGTTAGGATTAAAACTAAATTGTGTTTATGTTTTAACAATACCTACATTGTTCTTTTATGTTTTGTTAACCGGAGCAAACCCTCCGGCCGTGAGGGCTGCAATAATGTTTTCTTGTTTGCTTATTACACTCATAGTCAAAAGAGAACCGTTAATTTATAATGCACTGGCTTTTGCCGCTTTGATAATATTGATATTTAATCCGCAAAGCTTGTTTACTGCAAGTTTTCAACTTTCGTTTTTTGCAACTATCGGTATTTTATATTTGTATCCTAAATTCGTTAATTGTTTCGGGAAAATAAAAAATAAATATGTTAAATGTATTTGGGATATTGCTTGTGTTACGCTGTCGGCGCAAATAGCGCTTATTCCGTTACTTGTTTTTTATTTCGGTAAATTATCAATAGTTTCTTTTATTTTAAACTTGATAATAGTTCCCATAATACCAGTAATCATCAGCTTTTCCATACTATTTTATATATCAACTTTTATTTCCGGCTATATTGCGTTGCCGATATCTTTTGTACTAACATATCTGTTAAAATTTGTTTTGTATATCATAAATTATTCGGCAAATCTTGATTTTTCGGTGGCATTTTTTGCTGTTCCGTGTATTTTTATGATTATTTTTTATTATTTTTCAATTTATATTATGTTGGAATTTAAAAATATAAAAATTTTAGCTTTACTGTTGGTTGTTATAGGGTTTGTGTCTGTGAATCCGTTTGAACAAAAAACTTTTACCAAAACTTTTGAGAGCAAGAAAAATATAACTATGCATATAAGAGAACCAAACAACAATATTATTGTTTTTAAAGAATTGAAGAAAGATAAGTTTTATTTCAGTAATTTAGAACAATATTTATTGGCACAAGGTATATATAAAATAGATGCTTTATATATGAATGAGCCAAACGAAGATATACAAAAAAAATTAAAAAAAATTTATGTAAAAAACATATTAAAAAATGATAATAAATTCGTTTTATAAAAACGCAATTTTATATTGCTGAAAGGTTTGACAATAAATAAACTTATTATATATAATACTACTCAATATAAAACATATTAAATTTGTAGTTATAGGAGCGATGTAATGAAAAATTATTTAGTACTTGCTTTTTTGTTTTTGTGTTTGGTTGTAAGTTCTTGTGCAAAGAAACAAACAGTTGCACCGGATGATGAAACTTATGAGGATCAAACACAGGAAATTTCCGATTTGGATGCCGCATTGTTGGAACCTGAAGAATTTTCTAAAGAACCGTCATTGAGAGGCGCCGAGTTTGAACAAAAAATTTCGTTAGGAACAGTATATTTTTCTTTTGATAGCAGCAAAATTCCTGAAAACGTATTGAGAATATTAAAAGAAAATGTAAAATATTTGAAAGCAAATCCTGACTTAAATGTCGTTATAGAAGGTCATTGCGATGAAAGAGGTACGATAGAGTATAACTTGGCGTTAGGTCAAAAAAGAGCAGTAAAAGTTAAAGAGTATTATGTTCAAATGGGAATAAGCCCTAACAGAATTGCTACGATATCTTATGGTGAAGAAATGCCGCAAGATAACAGACACAATGAAGCCGGTTGGGCAAAAAACAGAAGAGCAGAAACAAAAGTAATAAAATAGATTAATAAATGAACAAAAAAATAGTTTTTTTATTTCCTTTATTTATGTTTTGTGGTTGTGTTGCAACTACATCTCAGTCCAGTATTGACGAATTAAAAAAAGAGGTTTCCAAACTTCAAATAAAATGTGCAAGTTTAGAAACCAAACAAGCTGAAATGTATTCTAAATTCGAAGAGAATTTGGTAGATAACGACACCGCGAAAGCATCTATTCAGGAACTGTATAAGAAAATGGGAAAAATGTCTCAAGAATTGAAAGATCTTGAGATAACCGTTAAAAATCAGAAAAGTGATAATGTTAAAGCGGTTCCTCTCCCATCTAAATTATACGAAAATGCGTATAACGATTTCTTAGTAGGAAAATATGAAGTTGCCATAGTTGGTTTTAAATCTTTTTTGAGACAATATAAAGATCATGATTTAGCTATACAAGCGCAGTATTATATTGCAGAGGCATTATATTCTCAAAACAAGTTTGCCGAAGCTTATGAAGAGTACAAAAAGATAGGTGAATTGTATTCTAATTCGGAGCTTTTATCTTCTGCAAGATTAAAAATGGCTTTATGTTTAGAACAGTTGGGAAAAAAAGAAGATTCTATTGTCGTGTTACAATCAATAATAAAAGATTATCCGAAAAGTGCTGAAGCGTTCACGGCAAAAGAAAAAATAAAAATTTACACAAATGATAAAAAGAGTAAATAATTTCAGTTTAGTTCCTTGTCTTGTATTATCGATGATTCTTCATAGTCTTGTTGTTGGTATTCTTTTGTACAAGAACAAAAATGAGAATGTCTTTGTGCAAGCTCCTTTTGAAGTATCTTTTTATTCTCCCGTTCAAACAAAAGTACCGAAAATAGCTGAACCGAAAGAAGAAATTAAACCCACAGAAGAAATAAAACCGGTGGAAGAAGTTAAACCTGAAATTAAGAAACAAAAAAAGAAAAAAGAAATTAAGAAAGATGCGATTGTAGTAAAAAATACAGAGAAAGTAAAAAAAGAAGAACCGAAAACGGAACCAAAAGAAGAACAAACTGTTGAAAAACAGAATGTGGAAGAAAAAAAGAGTCCGGAAAGTGGCGGTTCGATTGAAACCTCTAACAGAGGTATAATGTTGGAAAATAAGAATTTTAAATATTCTTTTTATACCAACATGATAACAAAAAAAATTAGTAAGAAATGGCAATGGTCAAGTGTTACATCCGTGTATAGAGCCGTTGTTTATTTTAAGATAGCAAGAGACGGTTCTGTTTATGATATAAAGATAAAAGAATCTTCTTCCGATCAGGATTTTGATCAGAATGCTATTAGGGCAATAGAGTTGGCAGGTCCTTTTGCTCCGTTGCCGGCAGCTTTTGAAGATAAATATTTAGGAGTTTATTTTGAATTCAAATTTCATTAATAAAGTTTTGGCAGTGTTTTTATTTTTAAATTTCTTCTGCATATTTACTTATGCTGAAAGTGATGTTTATTTGTCTCTATCCGGTACCGGTAGCAGAGCCAGTATAGGGCTTTCGGAATTTGTTCCTAAGAACGGTTATTTTGAAGAAATGAATATGTCAAGAGATTTTAAGGAAACACTTGAAAACGATTTGATATTATCGAGATATTTTAACGTTGCGGTTGCTAATTCTTCCTATAAATTTGATATGGAGTCTCAGTTCGCATATTGGGCTGAAAAAGGTGTTTCCGTATTGTTGACAGGGTCTCTTTCCATAGTTGATCAAACAAAACTAGTTGTTGAAGTTAAGTTATACGATATAGAAAGTCAACAGCTTATATGGGAAGACAGATATAGCGGTTCGGCTAATAACTACAGATATATTGCTCATAAAATAAATGATGAAGTTGTAAAAAGATTTACCGGTGAAGAGGGTGTAGCTTGTTCGAAAATAGCATTCATAAATAACAATACGAAGTTCAAAGAAATATATCTTGTGGATTACGATGGATATAATTTAAGAAGATTAACAAAAGATAACAGATTGAACGTTTTACCTAAATGGGTTCCGAACAGTGCCCAGATAATATATACATCTTATTTGTATAATAATCCGGATTTGTTTATTTTGGATATCGCAAAGAACAAAAGAAAAGCTTTGTCGACAATTCAGGGCTTAAATTCTCCTACAACTTTTGCTCCGGATAATAAAACAATGGTAGCAACGTTATCAAGAGGAGTTTATCCGAACTTATACTTGTTAGATAGTAATGGCGTTGTTTTGAGAAGATTAACCGAAGGAAGATATATAGATACAAGTCCTTCTTTTTCTCCAAGCGGAAAAGAAATAGTTTTTATATCCGATAGAGCAGGTTATCCGCAAATCTATATAATGGATGTCGAAGGAGTTAATTTAAGAAGATTATCAACCAAAGGTAATTGTGATTCTCCTACATGGTCTCCAAAAGGAGATAAAATAGCATTCACAATGAAGTATGAAGGTAATTTTGATATATTTTTGTATGATTTGCCGAAACAAAGAATTATAAGACTCACCGAAGGGCAGGGAAGTAATGAAAATCCTACATGGTCACAAGACGGACGATTCATTGCTTTTTCTTCAACTCGTTCCGGTAAGAGTGAAATTTATATTATGGGTATGGATGGTTCCGGTGTTAGGAAGCTTGTTGAAATATCCGGAGAATCTTTTACTCCTACATGGTCGCAAGGATTATAGTTTACAAAAAGGAATTTAATAGTCATGTTTGAAGGAAAAAGTTTTTTTGAAATTTTAGCATTGGGTGGTTTTACTTTATATCTTTTGGTTGCAATATCGATTTTGTCCGTATCGATAATAATAATGAAAATTGTTGAATTTAGGAATAAAGCAAGAATTAAAACCGATAGATTGTTGGAAAAAATAAAAGTTTCTTTGATGAAGGGTTCCACTACGGGAATATTGGATTATTGTAAATTGTTAAACACTCCGATTTCCAATACAATTGTAGCCGGACTTACCAGATTTTGTGAGTTCGGAGACTCTGAGGTTGAAGAAACTATGAGAAGAACAATTACGAAAGAGACTATGAAACTTGAAAAATACACCACAATCCTTGCTACCATAGGTGCCGTATCCGTATATATCGGTTTGTTTGGAACGGTTTTAGGTATTATTCGTTCTTTCCATGATATATCTTTAGCAGGTTCCGGAGGTATTTCTGTTGTTATCGGTGGTGTATCGGAATCTTTAATTGCAACCGCTGCAGGTTTGTCCGTTGCAATTCCTGCCGTTGCGGCATACAATTTCTTTTCTAAAGTTATAGATAATTTTGTTGTTGAAATGGAATATACGATTTCCGCATTAAAAGAAATTTTGGATATAGCAATAAAAATTGGAATATCAAAAAATGGCAAATAACAGAAAAAAAGTTGTTTCAGATATAAATATTACTCCGTTTACCGATGTTGTTCTTGTTTTGCTTATAATATTTATGATTACAACCCCTATGTTGTCACAACATCAGATAAAGGTAGATTTACCTGAAGCAGCCGAAACAACCGAAAGAAGTGAAGATAAAATCATAGAAGTTTCAATAGATAAAGACGGTTTCGTTTTTGTTGACGGAACTCAGTTTCATAACGACTATATAGAACAAGCCATAAAAGATAAAGTTACAAAATATCCCGACAGACCTGTTGTTATAAAGGGTGATAAAACAATAAAGTACGATTTGGTAGTATCGGTTATGGATAAAGCCAAACAAGCCGGAGTTGCTAAATTCGGTTTGGCAATAGATGTTCCGAGTGTCAACAAAAAAAACGCTTAATTTATTAAAATGAAAAAGATATATACTCTTGTTTCAATAATAATAATTTCCGCTATATTAAACATTTTTTTTTACATTCCAAATATTGTTGATGTTTCAACAGGACAGCAACTAAATAACATTATATTACAGTGGCCTGTTTTCAGGTTGTTTATAGAACCGTTTTATGCATTTGCATATTATATTTTAACAATGGAAAGAACAGGTTATGTTCTTGCTCTTGTTTCATGGTTGAGTTGGTTAGTATTAATTACAATTATATTGTGCAGATATAACAATTTTAAATTAAAAGATATCATTATTTCTTGTTGCTTTTCGTTTTTTTTCTTTGTTTCGTTATGTTGTATGGTAGTAATTCTTCCAGTTATAGGTCCGAAAATTTCAAATGTAAACGGATATAAAATCGTAGATATTCATTCACATACAATCTCATCAAGAGACAATATTTCAAGTATGGTTTCAAGCATAAAATTTCATAAAGAACATGGATTTATGGATTTTTTCGTTACCGAACACGATAATACAATGGGATATAAAACTATTCCCGAAAATATAGGAACGGAACACATTTTTCCGGGAATACAAATAAGAACAAAAGAAGGAGTATCAGTTCTTTTATTATCAAAAGATTATTTTGAATATGAAGATTTTAGGGATAAAAGTATAAAAGAACTGATAGATTTGTCTCATTCTAAAGGTATGCTTGTTATTATGCCTCATTGGTGGAAATGGCACAGACCGGACTTACAGCAACTCGTAGATTGGGGAATAGACGGTTTTGAAATTTATAATTGCGGTTACAGATATATATCCGATCAAACAAGACAAGAATTAATAGATATTTGTAACAAAAATAACTTACCTATGTTTGGAACTACCGATTGGCACGGACTCGGATATATGACAAATGTTTGGACACTTATAAAAGAAAAAGATAACAAGAACGTTTTTGAACTGATAAAAGATAAACAAAAAACAAAAGTTGTTGTTCACGATGTTAAAGGAAATCAATCCTCTTTAAGATATATTTTTGAACCGTTTTATTTTCTGTATTTGTATGTTACGACCACTCCGCTGAAATATGTTGTAAGTTTTTATATGTTTATACTTGTTTTAATAGGTTTGTTTTATAATGTTCCTGTTAGAAGAATAATAAGACTAAGCTCTTTATTGTTAGCTTGTTTTTTTTCTGCCAGCATTTTTCATTTTGTGTATATGTTGGAATACAGTTTTTGTAATAATGTAATGATATCGGAAACTATTATTCCTACCGCTGCCGCACTTGTTTTAATTTGGTTTATTATTTGGAGTTTTTGTGACAAGGATATTTAATCTTAGAAATACAATAATATTTGTTTCGGTTTCCGTAATATGGAAACTTTTCGTGTCTTTACTTCCTCTACATTCGGATGAAGCATACTATTGGTTATGGTCTAAGAGCTTAGATTTAAGTTACTATGATCATGCTCCGATGGTAGCATATTTTATTAAATTAACAACTCTTTTCGGTAACAGTGAAGTTGCTGTTAGATTTTCCAGTATAATAGTTACAATTATATTAAGTGTTTTATTGTGGAAACTTGTAATAAAACTTTTCAATAATGAAACTATGGCAAGTGCAAGTATAGTTATACTTCATTCCATGCCGATATTGTTTACCGCATCAATAATTATTACTCCCGATACTCCGGTATTTTTGTTTTTATCTCTTGCAACATATTATGTTTGGAAATTGACAGATAGCAAAAATTGTAATTATTGGTATTTAATAGGCCTGTTTTTCGGACTATCTATGTTATCGAAATATACGGCATGTTTATTTGTTATGAGTTTGTTTATTTATATTGTTCTTGATAAAAAGATATACTGGTTTAAACAATACCAGTTGTATATGGGGATAATAATTTCCGTTTTGTGTTTTTTACCTGTGATATATTGGAATTGGCAACATGATTGGGCATCTTTTTCTTATCAAATAGGGCATGGGTTATCAAATGAGGGGATAAGATTTAACTATATTTTTGAATATTTAGGAACACAGGCAGGAGTTTTTAATGTTATATTGTTCTTTCCCGTATTGTATATAGGTATAAAATATTTATTTTCCAAAAATACAAAAAATATTTTTCTTGCGGCATTTTCTGTTCCTGTTATATTGTTTTATGTGTTTACGGCATTAAAAAGGTTGCCCGGAGGTAATTGGCCTATCCCTGCATATTTTACTTTTTCGATAATTGCTGCAAAGTTTTTTGTTGATGGCGGAAAAATAAAACAAAGATTGGTTATCGGTGCAATAATTTTCAATTTGGCAGTTTCTGTTATTGTAGGACTTCATGCAAAATATACGATTTTACCTTTAGAAAAATTTTCAAATGAAACCGCAATTGCGGATGCTACGAATTATTTTCATGGTTATAAGGAATTGGCAGAAAAATTATTAAACGATGGCTATAGTTTTGTTGTAACACCGGAACATCAACTTTCTTCATCAATAGCATATTACACAAAAAATAAAATAAAGCCGTTTAGATACTCTAACGGTCACAAAAAAACGCAATTTGAAATTTGGGGTATGCCGAAAGATTTTGATTATTCAAACGGAGCTTTTGTTTACGAACCGAGAGAAGATGGAAATTTACCTTGTAAAATATATGAAATTTTTAATTTGTCACCTGAAATTGATAATATAAAAACAATAAGAAACAACAATGTTGTCAGACAGTACAATATTCAGAAAATATCAAGGTAAAATTTAAAAAATTTTTTGTATAAAAACTTGACTTTAAATTATTGAAAAAATATAATAAGCTAGTATGAACTTCAAAAGATTGTCTTGTATTATCACCATTTTTTTGTTTATGCCTGTATTAGCCATGGCCGGAAAAGGCCTTGGTTCTGCTTATGAGCCGAGAGGCGATTTCAGACAAACTCCTGGATTTGTAGATGCGGAATATTTGGATGTATACGATATTGCCGTAAGGGCAGAACTTTTGTTTGAAGGTATATTTAACAAAAGAGGTGATGGTTGGTATACGACACCTCATTTAATGAACAATTATTTCAGATATGATTCCAAAGACAACAATTTGAAAGATCAGGATTGGAAAGATCGTTGGGGTCAAACCATGTGGCTTGATGTTGCATTTAAACCGGCAACATGGGCAAGTGCACAGTTCGGTTTGATGTTTATAGCCGATTACGCTTCAAGGTATTGGACTACGGTTAACCATCCTCACAGAATGTTCGATGACGGACAAATAATTCCAAAATTCTCATGGAATACGGCAAAAGCAGAAATTCATAATGATTGGGCAAAATTACAATATAACAGAAATCAGTTTCATTACCATTGGGGTTATGAAGGTGATTTGTTCAATATTTATCAGGCAGAAACGGATCCTTATAATTTGTTGATGGTAACAGGAAGACCTGTTCCTGAATGGTATCAACTTAATATGGAAGGAAAAGCCGGAAATGTTGAGTTTCAATATGGTGAACCTATTACGGATTACAAGAAGGGTTTTTATTTAAAGTATAAAAATATTTTTGGCAGTAACATCAACCTTTTTTATGTGGATCATGAAATTCCTTACGGAGATGAAGGCGAAAGAATGAGAACCGCGGAAATCAGTACCGATTTCAATATTAGCGGAAGTACATTGCAGGTTGGTGCAAAGTTTAGACCTTTTAGAATCGGTGATACTTATGATTATGTAGCCGAAAGAAATGTAGCTGACGGCAAAGGTACTAACGGAACGGATTTGTTAATTGAACAAGACAGAACAAATATGGGAGATGCTTTCGGTGGTGCCGCAAAGCTTTCAATACCGAAAAGTTTAGGTGTTGATGTTGTTACTTTGGGTTACATATATGAAGGAATTTCTGCAGGAAATAAACAAAAATTTGATTTTGCTGTTCAACAGGGTATAGGACCTTCTCTTACCGGTCATTTTGCATATATGAGACAAAAACCTTTATTGCAGGCAATACCTGCAAGATCAAGTAAGTGGGGACCGGATTTAATTACCGCAAGAGGTCCTAATCAACCTTTATGGGTATGGTGGAGAAATCCTCAAACCGGTTGGGATAACAGAGAGACAGATGAATTTACATTAACATTTACATACGACCCTACACCTGATACATGGTTCTATCAGTATGAACCTAATACTCTTGAATCTTGGAACTTAAATCCGGAAGAAGATGCTTTACTCTCTTTTGCCGCACAAGTTAAGTTGACAAGATATATGGGTGGAACGGACAGACAAGTATATAGAAATGAGTACGGTGAAATAGTTTGGGAAAATTATTCGGGTAATCCTGTATACGGAGCGTTACCTACAGACAGATATTTGGGCTCTTTAATATTTTTAACAAGAATATTCTTTGATGATTATGAAGTTGTTTATGATTTCGAAGTCGGTGAAGATCCTGCAACATTATCTTCCCCTTATACTTCACAAGAAGTTTTCTTAAAAGAAATAACAGGTTTCTTTAAAACAAATTTAGCAATTAATAAAGCACCTTACAAATTCAAAGCAGGATATGGTAAAGATGTTTGGGGACCGGATGATTGGCACAGAGATTTCGGTGCTACTTATGATGAAGTATATTATGCTCAAATTTCAAGAGAATTTACAAAATGTATAATTGCAGGTGTTGATTATGTTGGTGGTAGAAAAACAGATTATTATACGGTAAGAAAAATAGATGGTGTTACGGAAAGCAGAAACGAGCTTGGTACTTTTGATGAAGTAAGAACATATGTTCGTCTTATATTTGAGGGTTTATTTAAATTCGGTACAAAACCGAGAATTGAAAAAGACGAAACATTGCCAACTTGTTCTTTAAGTTTGGATCCGGATGTTATTATGCCTTCAAAAGGTCAGAAAACAACGTTGTATCCTTTGGCATATGATGAAAACGGTATTGCAACTTGGGAAATCAGATTGCTTGATAAACATTCAAGAATTGTATATACATTCTACGGAACGGGAGAATGTCCTGAATCGGTTAAATGGAATGGTAAAGATTTCGAAAATAAATATTTGCCGGATGATGTTTATGATGCTCAGTTGATAGTAAGCGACACATTCGGTAATATAGCAAAGTCAAATATTTGTAAGGTAAGATTAATTACACCTGAACTTAAAGTTGTAGAAACGGATAGAGGACTCAAATTGTCCTTCTCATCTAAAGTTCTCTTCGACTTCGATAAGACAAATATTAAACCTAGTGCAGATAAGATATTAAGAGAAGCAGCAAGAATATTGAATTCGTACATTCAACAAGATTTGAGTGTTGAAGGTCATACCGATGCTTACGGTTCCGATGAGTACAACCAAGGATTGTCGGAAAGAAGAGCAAGATCCGTAGCAAATTATCTCTCTAAATTGGGTGTTGACAGAAAGAGAATGACTACGGTAGGTATGGGAGAAAGATATCCTGTTGCAACCAATAAGACGGCAGCAGGAAGAGAATTGAACAGAAGAGTAGAAATACTCATATTGAAAAAAGATACTGAAAACAATAAAACGACAAAGGTATCTAATGTTGAGTATAAACTACAAAAAAATAAAAAATAAAGGAGAAAGAAAATGAGAAAGGTAATGAGCTTGTTAGTAGCAACCGTTTTCATGGCATCAGTAGCAGGTGTAGCTTTTGCAGCACCAAAAGCAAAAGCATCAGCAGCAAAAGCACCGGCAGCATCATCTTTTAAAGCATTTGCAGTATATGTAGAAAATGCTTCAAAAGACAATCACTTTGCACCATCCGGTTGGATGGGAGATTTTGGTGATTTGAAATTGAACCAAGCATGCACAGAAGGACCAAGAAGCGGAAATCACTGCATCAAGATTACTTACAGTGCAAAAATGGCACAAGGCGCAGGATGGACAGGAATATTCTGGCAACAACCTGCAAACAACTGGGGAGAAAAGAAAGGTGGCTATGATTTGACCGGAGCAAAGAAATTAACATTCTGGGCAAAAGGTGCAAACGGTGGCGAAAAGATAGCAGAATTCAAGATGGGTGGAATCACAGGAGAATATCCTGATTCAGACTCAGCAGCAATCGGACCTATCGAATTAACAAAAGAATGGCAGAAATATTCAATCGATTTAACAGGCAAAGATTTGAGCCATGTAATCGGTGGATTCTGTTTTGCAGCATCTAAAGATGATAATCCTAACGGATTCATAATCTATTTAGATGATATTATTTATGAATAATTAATATTTTGTGGTGGGGTAGGTTTAATACCTGCCCCACATAACAGGAAAAAATGAAAATTAATAAATTTAAAATTTTATCTTTGTCGGTAGTTTTACTAGGTTGTTTTATTTGTGCATGTGTTTCTACAAAAACCGGAACAAACGGAGCAAGTACAGATACAAATAAGACTGCTAATGGTTCGGCTGATTCTAATGCTTTTGGACCTTTTTATATTTATGAAGATTTTATGTCTTCAAAAAACCATTATGTTCCGTCCGGTTGGATGGGTGATGTTGCAAATTTGGAATTGGATCAATCTTACAGCCAAGATCCTCATGATGGTAAAACTTGTATAAAGTTGAGATATAATGCTGAAGGATTGAAACAGTGGGTTGGGATTTATTGGCAAAATCCGGCAAATAATTGGGGAGATAAAAAAGGCGGATACGACTTGACCGGAGCAACCAAATTGACCTTTTGGGCAAAAGGTTCAAACGGTTCAGAAGTTATAGCTGAAGTAAAAATCGGTGGTATTTCGGGACAGTTTAGCGACTCAGACGTAGCTTGGATTAAGAATATAAAATTGACAGGAAGTTGGAAAAAATATACCATAGACTTATCAAAATCCGATTTAAGTTCTATTTCGGGTGGTTTTTGTATAGTTTTTTCCAAGAAGGATAATCCCAGAGGTTGTACTGTTTTCTTGGATGATATAAGATATGAATAAAAAAATTGTTACATTATTATCATTTTGTTTGTTTTGTATAATGTGTTTCATTTCATGTGAGAGATATCCTGTAAGAGCATTGTTGGGTACTCCGGACAGATTTGATAGTTGGCCTAACCCTTGGTATCTTTATGATGACGAGATAAACACAAAAGGTTCTTTGGAACCTTTTAAATGGGAAAGTTATACCGGTTGTGCAGATTGGGATAAAGTAAAACTTGATTTTGCATGCAGAAGTAATCCTAAGAGCGGAAGAAAATGTATAAAATTAACTTGGGTTGGTAATTCCAACGATCCCGGTAAAAGTTATTTTGGTTTTGGTTTAATGGCAACCGAATATCCCGGTGGAGTAATAAACTTATCTACCAGCGGTTATACAACTTTGAAGTTTTGGATAAAAGGTCAATTATATTCCAATTGTTCGTTTACGATATCAATTCCGAAAAATGAGGAACAGAGTTGGGTATTCAGAACTTTATCAAATGCTGAAATTACTTCACATTGGACAGAATATACCATTCAGTTGCCGTATATTGAAGATATGTCGGCAATAGAATACGATATAGCAATATCGTTGATAGCAGATGGTGTAACTAATGGTGGAACAGTTTATTTGGATGATATAAGACTTTGTAAAGATTAAATATGATTAAAAAATTTATAGTAATTATTATCTCGGTTATGTTGTTAAATTGTACAAATGCAAGTGCTTGTACGCTTACTTGTGATTTTTCCGAATATACGGCAACAAATGCGGCTCTCCGTTCAGCCGTTATGCCTGGTTGGGGACAAGGTTGGAACAACCAAAAAATAAAGGGTTGGATAGTTTTTGGTGTGTTTGCAATTTCTACTTTCGGTACATTCTATTATCTCGCAAAAGCGGACGGAGACTATGTTTCTTATGAAAGATTGGGTTCAAGAGACTCTTCTTTTTATGATGATTATGAAAGAGATTTGAATACTTCAAGAATTTTGGGCGGTGTTGCTGTTGCCGCTTGGATATTTGCTGTTGTTGATGCTTACTTTGTGGCAAACAAAGAGTCCGAAAAATATGTTTTTGAAAAATTTAATATTGATACTTATGGAAAAGATGGTGTTATGTTAAGATATAAAACCAGATTTTCTATTTAATTTGGGAAAAGTATGAAAAAGTTTTTGGTATTATCACTATTTATTTGTTTAACCGTTTGTTTTGGTGCTTGCACTAAAAGAGATAAGTTGACACATAATACAATGATTTTGCAGATAGAACCTGCTACAATTTTTTCTTTGTCTATCGGAGACACTGTTGAATTGAATGCTATTGTAAGAAACGTAAAGAAGGAAGAAATAGATGAACCTGTAAGATGGACAGTAAGTCCTTCGGAGCTTGGATCTTTCAGTATTGTTAACGCAAAAAAAACGGAATTTTTGGCTGAATCAAGCGGAGAAGGTGTAATAACGTTATCTTGTCAGGGAATGTCTGTTTCCATAGATGTTACCGTTAGTTAGTTTTTGTATTAAATAAATGGTATAATATAGACACAATATCTTTTTAAGAGATTGTGTCTTTTTTTTAAATCATGAAAAAAACAATTTTTTTTATTTTAACATTTCTCTTCGGTTCAACGGCTTACTGTATAGATATAGTAGATAAGTCTTACAGAGAACAGTTTGCTACCGATACTTTAAATAAAGATTTTTACAGACATCAAATGAGAACTGCAAGTTTTTATGATAGACAAACATCTTCCGTCAACGGGCTTGTAGAAAGTTTTAGAGGAACATCAAATTATTCTTATGATTTGTTTACAAGATCATTTATAGTAGGTTCAAAAGGCGTACTTGATGCACAGGCATTTGTTTATGACAGTTCAATTGCATCGTTAAGTTATATATTGTCGGGACAATACAAAAAAGCAGAAAGATTATTTAGAATTTTTCAAAGAGAATTTTCTGCTTCAAAAGGCGACAATATCGGATTGTGTAACGTTTATAGAACGGATATGCAAAGAACAAGATGGGGCTTGAAACCGGGTATAGACGGTAACAGAGTTCATTTAGGCCCCAATATGTGGATAGCCATTGCAGTTTTGCAATATACTGCCTTAACCGGTAAAACGGATTTTGTCCCGTTTTTAATAGATATGGTTAAATGGGCAAGAGAAATAAAACATTATAATTTTTCAAACGGGAAAAAAGGTGCACCGAGTATGGGGTATGGGTGGCAACCTCCGGATTGGTCAACCGTATATTCTACCGAAAATGTTATAGATTATTATGCCGTATTAAGAATGTTAAAATACATTTATAACAATTCAAATAAAAATGTAGCTTCTTATTTTGAAAAAGCTAAGTATTCTTTAGGTGATATAGACGAAGAAATGTCCAATATCGAAAGATGGCTTACAAAACTTATTTTCGATAAAAAGAAAAAATCTTTTAATATGGGATACAATGCTAACGGAATAGACAGAACCGATGCTTTGGATACCGTTTCTTGGACGATTCCTGCAGTTACACCTAAACGATTGGAAGAGTTGGGAATAAGTCCTTTCGATATGATGCAGTTTGCAGAAGACAATTATTTGGTTACCGATAAAATTGACAATGTTGAAATAAAGGGCTACGATTTTACTAATCAACAAGGACGAAGAAAAGATTATAGAATGGTATGGTTTGAGGGTACCGGTTTTCATGTGACAGCTTTACAAGCTATGTCTCAATATGCTAAAAAAACAGGCAAAAAAGAGTTGGCTCAACAGTATAAAAAACAGGCAATAGAAATTTTAAGTAATATTGAAAAGGCCTCAAACTTAATAAACTTGATAGATAAATCGTTGCCGTATACATCTAAAAGACCGAAAGATAAACAATTGTTTACAACGTTTGCAAATGAGTGGGAAATTCCCAGAGGTAAAGATGGCAGCTGGGTATGTTCTTCTTCTTCAACAGGTTGGTATTTGATAGCAACATCGGCTTTTAATCCGTTGGATTTTGATACAGAAAATGTAAGTTATAAACTTTTTAATAATTGATTTGGGAAGAAAAAATGTTAGAAAAAATTTTACAAATGAAACGAAGCAAAGAAAAAATTGTGATGGTAACTTGTTACGATGCTACCATGGCAAAAATTATGTCTAACTCAAATGTAGATATGTTTTTGGTAGGCGATTCCGTTGGTATGACAAAGCTTGGTTATGAAAATACATTATCTGTTACAATGGAAGATATGATACATCATACTAAGGCGGTGGCAAGAGGAACAAATAAAGATAAAGTTGTTGTTGTTGCCGATATGCCTTACAAATCTTACGAAGATGATCCGAAACTTGCAGCAGAAAATGCTAAAAAATTGGTAGATGCAGGTGCCGATATGGTAAAACTTGAAGGTGGAGTTGAAATTATAGGATCAATAAAAGCTATAATTGATAAAGGTATAAAAATTGTAGGCCATTTAGGGCTTATGCCGCAATCCATAGAAAAGATGGGCGGATACAAAGTTCAGTGCAGAGATGAAGAGTCTCAAAAGAAATTGTTGGAAGATTCTTTATTGTTACAAAAAACGGGTGTATCGTTAATAGTGTTTGAAGGTATACCTGAAACAATAGCAAAAACCGTTACCGAAAAGTTGGATATTCCTACAATCGGTATAGGTGCAGGAAGGTATTGCGACGGACAAGTTTTGGTAAGTGACGATTTATTAGGAATGTTTACGGATTTTACACCTAAGTTTGTAAAGAAATATGCAAACTTGGCACAAGTTATACAAGAAGCAACGAAACAATATAGTAAAGAAGTTAAAGAAGGAAAATTTCCACAAGAGGTAAATACGTACAAATGAAAATTATAAGAAAACCGGAAGAGTTACAAAAAGCAATTGAAGTATTAAAGAAAAAAGGCAAAACTGTAGGCCTTGTTCCTACTATGGGAGCATTACATTGTGGTCACATATCATTAATGAAAAAATCCGTATCACAAAATGATGTTACTGTTGTATCGGTATATGTAAATCCTATTCAGTTTGGCCCGAACGAAGATTATGAGAGATATCCAAGACCCGTAGAACACGATATCAAAGTTTGTAAAGATAATAAGGTTGATTTTTTGTTTTTGCCGACAAACCAAACATTGTATAACGACAATTTTTCAACATACATATATAACAACAAATTGGCAAAAATAATGTGCGGTGTTACAAGACCGATACATTTTCAGGGAGTTTGTACTGTAGTATCAAAACTTTTTAATATTGCCATGCCTACAAGAGCATATTTCGGATTAAAAGATTATCAGCAGTACATAATAGTTAAACAAATGGCAAAAGATTTGAATTTTAATATAAAAGTTATAGGATGTCCTATAGTAAGAGAAAAGTCCGGTCTTACAATGTCTAGCAGAAACACTTATTTGTCGGAAAAAGCAAAACAAGATGCTTGCGGTATATATAAATCTTTATCTTTGGCAAAAAAACAATTTGCTGAAGGTAAAAAATTAAAAGATATTAAAAAGGGTATAGAAAAAAATATATTATCCATACCTGCAAGTAAAATAGATTATGTTGAATTAAGAAATTCCGAAACATTAAACGAAGTAACGGATAAAGATAAATCCATAGTAATAGCCGTTGCGGTTAAAGTCGGAAATGTAAGATTAATTGACAACATTGTTTGTAAAAAATAGAATTTTTGGGGAGTGGAAAATGACAATAAAAAGAAGACAGTATATTGTTAAACCTAAGCTGCAAATAAAATATTTGATTATTTTAGCAGCCATTATTGTTTTTTCGTCGATACTGATTTATTATATGTTTTTGGACTCTTTATTAAATTCTCCCGGAATGGATCAACTAAGTGCAGGTGCGGTTAAGAATTTTGTAAGGTCATATACAAGCGGTTTCTTTTGGGCAATACTTGGTTTTATGGCTATAGTTCTAATAGAAAGTATATTTTATTTTCATCGTCTTATCGGACCGATATTTTTCTTTGAAAAAGTTATGGCAAGATTAAAAGAAGGTGATTTTTCCATGAAAATTCATCATAGAAGAAAAGATGAAACAATAGAACTTGCAACAAGTATGGATGAGGCGGTTGCCAGCGTGAGAACTGCAGTAGCTGAAGATAGGAAAAAAATAGATGCAATAAAAGTTGCAATAGATAGCGGTGAAACCGATAAAGCAAAACATTTGCTTAGTGAACTTACACAATGGTTTAAAATAGAACAACAATAAAATGATAAAAACGGATTATTTAGTTATCGGTAGCGGTATAGCAGGTCTTAGTTTTGCATTAAAAGCATGTAAAACTAATGATGTTGCTCTTGTTACCAAGAAAAAATTGTTTGATTCTTCTACGGGTAAAGCACAAGGTGGAGTTGCCTGTGTTATCAATAAAGATGATACATTTGAATCTCATATACAAGATACACTTGTTGCAGGTGACGGTCTTTGTAACAAAGAAATTGTTGAAATAGCTGTGAAATCCGCACCGGAAAGAATAAAAGAACTTATTTCTATGGGAATGAAGTTTGCCAAAAAAGACAATAACAGTTCATCATTTGAGCTTGGTCTTGAAGGCGGACACAGTAAAAGAAGAATTCTTCATGCCGGAGATATTACAGGTGAAGAAATAGAAAAAGTGTTGGTTGAAAACATACAAAAAGCAAACAATGTAAGCATATATGAAGATCATATGGCAATAGATTTGATAGTTGATGAGAATAAGAAATGTTGCGGTGCTTACATATACGACGTAAAAAATGCTAAGGTAGAAATATTCCTGGCAAAAGTTGTTGTGCTTGCCTGTGGCGGAACAGGGAAAGTTTTCTTATATACTTCCAATCCGGATGTTGCAACAGGAGACGGTATTGCAATGGCATACAGAGCTGGAGCAAACATTTCCAATATGGAATTTATACAATTTCATCCTACATGTTTGTATAATCCTGCGGCAAAATCGTTTTTAATTTCAGAAGCCGTGAGAGGTGAAGGGGCTATACTGAAAAATCAGAAGGGTGAACAGTTTATGCAAAAGTATCATCCTTTAAAAGATTTGGCTCCGAGAGACATAGTATCAAGAGCAATAGATACGGAACTAAAAAAGAGCGGTGACAAGTTCGTTTATCTGGATATAAGGCACAGAGGCGAAGATTTTATAGTAAAAAGGTTCCCTAATATATATGAAAAATGTTTGTTTTATGGAATAGATATGGCAAGAGATATGATACCTGTTGTTCCTGCGGCACATTATTGTTGTGGCGGTATTACGGTAGATAAAGACGGACAAACTTCCATACAAAATCTTTTTGCAATAGGTGAAAATGCTTGTAACGGGTTGCAGGGTGCAAATCGTCTTGCTTCAAACTCGTTGCTTGACGGACTTGTTTTTGCTCATTATGCTTACAAAAAAACTCAAGAGCTTTTACCTAACATAAAGTTTAATGATAATGTTAAAGAATTTGTTAACGAAAGTACCGGTAACGGTGATCCTACAATAATGTTACAACATTGGGAAGAAATCAGAAGATTGATGTCTAATTATGTAGGTATAGTAAGAACAAAAGAAAGATTAAAAATGGCCTTAAAAAGATTGAAAATAGTTAAAAAAGAAGTTGAAAGCCATCTTAGAGATTTTAAAGTAAGTATGGAACTTTTGGAAGTAAAAAATCTTGTAGATGTCGCAGAAATCATAATTAAGTCCGCTATGGCAAGAAAAGAAAGTCGCGGTGCTCATTTTAATACGGATTATCCAAAAAAATCAAATATCAGAAAAGATACAATCATAAAAAAGTAACCAATATATTATACTAACCGAATATATTCAAAATTTGTTATAATATCTTTTTGGCGTTGTTGTCGTTTGCCGTTGTTGTTGGTTGTCGTTAAAGACCTTAAGATTTTAGGTTAGAATGAAGCAACTGACGAATGAAGTGTACTTTAAGCGAATGCGGTACTCGATTGAGTTAGTTGCGAAATTATAACAAAAATATTAAGGCCGCTATAATTGGAATAAAAATTTGGAGCAAATTTTTATGGAAAACATAATTAAGATAAGAGGTGCAAGACAGCACAACTTAAAAAATATAGATATAGATATCCCTAAAAATAAACTTGTTGTTGTTACAGGTCTTTCCGGTTCGGGAAAATCTTCTCTTGCTTTTAATACCATTTATGCTGAAGGACAAAGGAGATATGTTGAGTCTTTGTCTGCTTACGCAAGACAATTTTTAGACCTTATGGATAAACCTGATGTTGATATTATTGAAGGACTTTCACCGGCAATATCAATAGAACAGAAAAATCCGTCTCATAATCCCAGATCTATTGTAGGAACAGTTACTGAAATATACGATTATTTAAGATTGTTATACGCAAGAATAGGTATAGCACATTGTCCTAAATGCGGTAAAAAAGTTACTCCGCAAAGTTCACAACAAATCATTGATGATGTTATGAAACTTGAAGAAGGAACAATGATATATATTCTTGCACCATTGGTAAAAAGTAAGATAGGAACTTATGAAGAACTTTTTTCAAGATTGTTAAAAGATGGTTTTACAAGAGTAAGAGTGGATAAAAAAATCTATAATCTTGACGAAACAATAAAGTTAGACAGATACAAAAAGCATAATATAGATTTGTTGATAGATAGAATAAAAGTGTCCGAACAGGCACATACAAGAATAGCAGATTCAATAGAAACAACACTTAAACAGGCAAGAGGTCTTGTAACTGTTGCAATAGTTAACGAAAATAAAGATATAAAAGAAGAAAAAACTTACAGTGAACATTATGCTTGTATAGATTGCGGGATAAATATTTCCGAAATTGAACCGAGACTTTTTTCGTTTAATACTCCTCACGGAGCTTGTCCCGACTGTTCCGGTATAGGTGAAAAAAGTGAAATAGATCCCGATTTGATTGTTCCGGACAAAACAAGAACGGTAAATGAAGGAGCATTACAAGCTTGGTCTGAACCTGTAACAACGAGAACTCACAGATGGAAAGGTGCATGGTCCGGATATTATTATGAACTTATAACCGATGCATGCAAAAGAAACAAAATTCCTATGAACAGGCCATGGAAAGATTTAACATCTAAGCAACAGGAAGTTTTGTTATATGGTGATGGCGAATTTGAAGGTGTTATTACCAATATGCAAAGACGGTATAGTGAAACGGAATCCGATTTTGTAAGAACAGAAATTTTTTCAAAATATATGTCCACAAAAACGTGTCCTACATGTCATGGTAAAAGATTAAAAAAAGAAGCTTTATCGGTGTTGGTAAACGATAAATCTATAATGGATATAACAGCAATGTCGGTAGAACAAGCAGTCAAATTTTTTGAAAATATAAAACTTACCGAAAAAGAAAAAACAATTTCAAAAATTATATTAAAAGAAATAAGAGCAAGACTAAACTTTTTAAATAATGTCGGTCTTTCATATTTAAGTTTAGACAGGCAAAGTTCAACTCTTTCCGGCGGTGAAGCACAAAGGATACATTTAGCAACACAAATAGGTTCAGGTCTTACCGGAGTCCTTTATGTGTTGGATGAACCGTCAATAGGTCTTCATCAAAGAGATAATACAATGTTACTTAAAACATTAACTACATTAAGAGATTTAGGTAACACATTAATAGTTGTTGAACACGATGAAGATACAATGAGAACTGCAGATTATTTAATAGATTTAGGACCCGGAGCAGGTATTCATGGCGGTAAAGTTGTTGCAAGCGGTACACCGAAAGAAGTTATGAAAATAAAAGATTCCGTTACAGCACAATATCTTAATGGTAAACTTTCAATACCTATACCGAAAAGAAAAAAAACTAATGGTAAATGGTTATCAATAAAAGGTGCAAGTCAATTCAATTTAAAAAATATCAATGTAGATATTCCGTTAGGTTTGTTTGTTTGTGTAACAGGCGTTTCCGGCTCGGGTAAATCCACATTGGTTCACGAAATTTTATATAAATCTCTTGCACAAAAATTTTATAGAGCAAAAGATGTTCCCGGTAAAAACAAAGGTATAGAAGGTCTTGAAAATATAGATAAAGTTGTTATTGTAGACCAATCTCCTATAGGAAGAACTCCAAGATCCAATCCTGTAACATATACCGGAGCATTTGCTCTAATAAGAGAACTGTTTGCACAAACTCCGCAAGCAAAAGCAAGAGGATATATGCCCGGCAGATTCTCGTTTAATGTTAAGGGTGGAAGATGCGAAAATTGTCAGGGAGACGGAACATTACAAATAGAAATGCAGTTCTTACCGGATATTTTTGTTAAGTGTGATGTTTGCGGCGGAAGAAGATTTAATGAAGAAACTTTACAGATAAAATATAAAGGAAAAAATATAGACGAAGTTTTAAATATGACAGTTGAAGAAAGTACAAAATTTTTTGAAAATATACCTAAACTGCATAAAATATTGTCTACATTGAACGATGTAGGTTTGGGATATATTAAAATAGGGCAATCATCAACAACTTTGTCGGGCGGTGAAGCACAAAGAATAAAACTTGCAACCGAACTTTCAAGAAGATCTACCGGAAGAACTTTGTATATACTTGATGAACCTACAACCGGTTTACATTTTGCAGATATCGCAAAGTTATTAGACGTTTTACATAAATTGGTTTATGCGGGAAATACCGTGCTTGTTATTGAACATAATTTAGATGTTATTAAAACTGCAGACTGGATTATAGATTTAGGTCCTGAAGGCGGTTCCGGCGGCGGTAAACTTGTAGGGTGCGGAACACCGGAAAAAATAATGACAATAGAAAAATCTTATACCGGTCAATTTTTAAGAAAACACATTTACGGAAAACAAAAGTAGTTAAATATTTATATAATGTTGGCAGTGTGTTGACATACTAAAAAAAATTTGATAAATTATACTCCATTAAGTTAGAGACATTGGGCAGTTAGCTCAGCTAGGGAGAGCATCTCCCTTACAAGGAGGAGGTCGCAGGTTCAATCCCTGCACTGCCCATTTCTCAAATCCTTCCGAAGTGTTAAATCAAAATAAATACAGAGAGGTTTTTATGAAAAAGAAGCTATATTTATCGGTTTTGACATTTTCTTTAGTAATATTCATAAGTTCGTTTGTTTTTGCAGCAGGGAAAAAAGTAGAAAAACTCCCTGAAAAAGAAAATTCTTTTTTTGAAATACATACTCCCGGTACCGAAGCCGTTGTCGATTACGAAAAGTACGGTGAATTCCAAAATGTAGGTACAAATAAGTATAAGTATGTTCCGTCCGATTTTAAGGGTTTAAAAGCCGCTTCCGGTGAGGGTGTTTATCCGAATGTAGATGCTGTTTATAAAAGTCCGAGATATAAAGAGTTGATGAGAGAAAAAATGTTAGAAGGCGATAAATGGTCTTTTGTAAACACAAGAAATGCAGAATTAAATTATTATAAGTGGGCAACAGCTCAAGAAGATCCCGGTGTAAGGCAATATTATATAGCTCTTGCACTTGAAAATGCAGGAAATTATGAAAGAGCAGTAAAAGCATACTATTCCATAGTAGTATTTTTCCCGAGAGCTGCAGGTGTCACTTTCTGGAAAACTCCTTGGTATGTAGCACCTGTTGCAATAGAAAAAATAAAGTATCTTACAAGAGAACATCCTGAAATCGGTTTAAAATTGGTAGATGCATATGTTGATGTTATAAACAGATTTGATGATATCAAAGCCAACGACGATTTTATTACAAATCCGGGTAAACTCGTTAAAGCAACAAAAAAAGATTGGAATATAAAACCTGTAAACTTGAAAAAAGTGGGAATAAAGAAAACAGTAGGTAAAGGTAAAGTTAAACTTGTAGAATATAACAACAAACATTATCAATTGCTTGTTGATGATAAACCTTTCATAGTTAGAGGTATTTGTTATTCTCCAAACCCTGTAGGAACATCTCCGGATAACGGAACATTAAATGCTTCAAGAGATTGGATGTTTGCAGATTATAATAACAATGCAATTATAGATGGTCCTTATGAATCATGGGTAGATGAAAACAGAAACGAAAGAAAAGATCCTAACGAACAAGTAATAGGTGATTTTAAATTAATGAAAGATATGGGTATAAACACATTAAGATTGTACCATTATCCTGATTTTAATAAAGAATTACTTATGGACGGATACAAAAATTACGGATTTATGTATATGATTGGTAACTTTATAGGTATGTATTGTACCGATTCCGGTGCGGAATGGTTTGAGGGTACCGATTATACAAATGAAGAACAATGTCAAAGAATGTTAGCCAGTGTAGAAAAAATGGTTAACGAATATAAAGATGAACCCTATGTTTTAATGTGGGTTTTAGGAAACGAAAATAATTACGGAACGGTCGGAGTTGTAGGTGTTGCTGCCGGAACAGGATGTAATGTAAGAAAAAATGTTCCTGCATATTATCAGTTTGTAAACAGATGTGCAAAAAGGATTAAAGAGTTAGATCCTCAACAAAGACCTGTAGCAATATGTAACGGAGATACTTTGTTTATGGATATATGTGCACAAAATGCTCCCGAACTTGATATATACGGTGCAAATGCATATAGAGGTAAAGAAGGTTTTGCAACATTATGGAAAGATGTAATGAAATTATATGAAAGGCCGGTAGTTGTTACCGAATATGGTTGCCCGGCATTCAGTAAAGTACATAATCAATTGGAAGCAGAAGAACAACAAGCCGTTTATCATGAAGGTAGTATAAAAAGTATTCAGGAAAATGTGGCAGGTTATGGTGTAGGTAATGCTTTGGGCGGAATAATATTCGAATGGACGGATGAATGGTGGAAAGCAGGTCCTCCGCCGGAATATGATTTCAATGCTCACGATGAAACCGCACAATGGGAAGGTCCTTTCATTGATGGTGGCGGATACGAAGAGTGGTTTGGTTTGTGTTCTATAGGAGATGGTAAAGAAGCGCCTTTTAAAAGACAGTTAAGAAAAGCATATTATGCTATACAAAATATGTGGAAAAAATATAAAATGTGAGAATGAATATGGTATTAAATAGAAAAAGATTTATTATTTCTATATTATTGATGATATGTTTGTTAACGACAAACCTTTTTGCTGTAGTTAAAGTTGTTAAAAACAAAGACGGAGTATGGAAAATGTTGGTAGATTATAAACCATACTTTGTAAAAGGTGTTTGTTATAGTGCAGATAGAGTCGGATTCGGGTCCGGTACTTCAAACAATTGGATGTGGTCTGATGTTGATGGTAACGGCAAAATTGACGGACCTTACGATTCTTGGGTAGATTTAAATAGAGATAATTATCAGGATAGTTATGAAGATGTTATCGGCGACTTTGCATTGCTTAAAGCTATGGGATGTAACACAATAAGAATTTATGATAGTGAAAATATTAATAAAGAGTTATTGAGAGATTTGTTTAAAGTGTATGGAATAAGAGTTATAATGGGTAACTATTTGGGAGCATACACAAAAGGTAGCGGTGCAAGTTGGTCTTCAGGAACGGACTATACAAGTGAAGAACAATGTCAAAGAATGATGTCCAGCGTTGCAAAAATGGTTAGTGAACATAAGGATGAACCTTATGTTTTAATGTGGATGTTGGGAAATGAAAATGATAGTGTAGGTAACACATTCAATTCTACGGCAACCAATACCAACGCTTGGAAAAATCCGGAAGTTTATGCACAGTTTGTAGAACGAGTTTGTAAAATGATAAAAAATATGGATAAGCATAGACATCCTATAGGAGTATGTAACGCTACAACGAGATTTGTAAAATACTATAAAAAATATTCTCCGAGTATAGACGTTTTGGGCTTTAACCAATATTCGGGACCTTACGGTTTTAACACTTTATGGAGTAGAGTAAAGGCAGAATACGATAGACCCGTTCTTATTACCGAATACGGTTGTGATGCTTGGAATTCAAACAAAAATATGACGTGCGAAATTTATCAGGCAAAATATCATAAAGGTGCATGGAAAGATATAGAAGATAACGGCTATTGGGGAGATAAAGTAGGAAATTCCATAGGTGGCTGCGCATATTGTTGGATGGATAAGTGGTGGTTGATAGGTTCACCGAAACTTCACGATACAAGTTTAGGTGCTTGGAGGGGCTCAACCATAGATGGCTGGTTTAACGATGAATGGTTGGGAATCTGTTCTCAAGGTAACGGGAAAAACAGTCCTTTTCAAAGAGTATTGAGAAGAGTTTATTATACATATCAGGAAGAGTTGTGGGATTGGGATCCTTCAACATATTAGTTGATAAAGCAAATCATTTCACGATAAAAATTTAAAATTCTAGTTACAATTTCGTATTTTTAAAGTTTATGTACCGCTTCGCTTACGTACACTGCACTTTAAAAATACTTTATTTCACTAACGAATTTTAAATTTTTCTCTTTTTTACCAAATTTACACATAAGATTTAAAAATAAAAAATATTTTATAAACAATTCGCCACAAACTATGTGATTTTCTTTTGTTTGTTATATTCGGTGGTAAAAGTATATATTTTAAAATACTTTGTTTCACCTAAACATTATGAATTTTTCTTTTGTCCGTTATATTTTTTATTTAAACTTAAATACTAAAAATGATATAATAATTAGATAATGAACAATAAAGAAAAGTTTATCAACAAAGTGATTGAACTTGCACAAAAAAATGTTTTGGCAGGTAAGGGTGGACCTTTTGCTGCGGTAATTGTAAAAGATGATAAAATCATAAGTTACGGTTATAATCAGGTGACATCAAAAAAAGATCCTACATTGCATGCTGAAATTGATGCTATAAGAAAAGCTGCAAAAAAATTAAAAACGTTTGATTTGTCCGGTTGTGAAATTTTTTCGTCTTGTTATCCATGTCCTATGTGCTTTTCGGCAATATATTGGGCTAACATAAAAAAAGTGTATTATTCCGCTACAAAAGAAGTTGCAACCAAGTACGGATTTAAAGATGGCAAAATTTATAAGGAACTTGAAAACAAAATAAAGTCGGTGAAGTTTATAAAAATAGAGACAAAAAATTGCAATTTACCATTTAAAGAATGGAAAAATAAAGAAGATAAAATAAAATATTAAAATGAAGAAATTTTTAAAAATACTTATTGCACCATTGGGAATAATTATATTTGTTGTGGCTATAATGTTGTTAAGTAACGAAATGAAAAGTTATAGTTATCAACAGATACTTGATACATTAAAAGCGATTCCTTCCTTTAAAATAATTTTTGCTTTAATTTTGGCTTTGTCTTATTATTTGATTTTAGGTGGTTACGATGTCGTTGCTTTTAAGTTTATAAATGTTCCTTTAAAATTTAAAAATGTAGTATTTACTTGTTTTATAAGTAATGCCTTAGGTAACAATACCGGTTATTCAATGTTGTTCGGCGGTTCAATAAGATACAGACTTTATTCTCTATATAATGTTTCAATGTTGAATGTAACAAAAGTATTGTTTTTTTCTTCTGCAACTATATGGTTTGGATTACTTATTATCGGCGGTATAGTTTTTACTTTCTTTCCCGTAAATTTTACGGATACAAAATTTTTCTTTAGTTCATCGTTACCTTTAGGAATTTTGTTTTTAACGCTAGTTACATCATACACATTGTTAAGTTTGTTTAAATCTAAACCTATAAAACTTTTCAATAAATGGACAATAACTTTTCCAAACATAAAAATTACTTTATGGCAAATGTTGCTTGCTACTGCCGATTGGGTAATAGCATCTTGCACATTGTTTGTTTTGTTGCCGCAAGGTGAAATTTCTTATATAACATTGTTACAGATATTTTTAGTTGCTCAAATGCTTGGTATATTAAGTCAGGTTCCCGGCGGTATGGGGGTATTTGAAACAGCTATTGTTATGATGTTACCTGAGGCAACACAAAGTTCTTATGTTATGGGTGCACTACTTGCATACAGAGCAATATTTTATTTCTTCCCGTTAGGTATAGCACTTTTATTACTTGCAAGCCACGAATTTTTTAGAGCCAAAAAAAGATTTAAAGTTCTTGCAAGATTTTATGGCGGAAGAATGGCTTCTCTTATACCTCAAGCGTTGTCTGTAAGTATTTTTATAGGTGGAGCAATTATATTGTTTTCCGGAGTAACCGATGTTTCTTCTTCAATAATTCATAGACTAGATAACTATATTTCGCCCGTAATACTTGACTCTTTACATTTTGCAATAAGTGTTATAGGTATAATGCTTTTGTTCATTTCAAGAGGACTTGTTTTAAGAATAAAAAGAGCATATACCATAGCAGTTGTTTTATTGTCATTATTATTCCCGTTAGCTTTAATTAACGGATACGGATACGAAAAAATAGTTTTCTTACTGGTACTTCTTTCACTTGTTATTCCTGCAAAAAAATATTTCTACAGAAATTTAAGTTTGATAGCGGTTAAAATGAATATGTTGTGGTTCTCTTTAATATCTGCAGTATTTATTGCATCAACATGGTTATGTTTTTTTGTGTACAGACCGGATCTGCATTCTTGGAACAAATTTATAAATATTTTGTTTAGTGCAAGTGATGCAGGAAGATCTTTAAGAATTTGTATCGGCATGGTTATTACTATCGGTATTATAATAATAGCGGAAATGTGGAAAAGGTACAGATATAAACAATCTAATATAGATTTGGATAAGGTTAAAAAGATATCGGATTCTTCAAAATATGTTTATAGTAATTATACTTTTGAAAACAGAAACCTTTTTGATATGAATACCGGTTCTTTTATGATGTATTCTCAAATAAATAATAATGCTATAGTTTTCGGAGATCCTATAGGAGATAATAAATCAAGCAAAGAACTTATTTGGGATTTCAAAGAAATGACGGACTCAAAGAACATAAATCCTACTTTTGTTTATCTCGGTTATAAAAACTTAAAAGTTTATGATGATATCGGCCTTGATATTGCATCGTTTGGTGTAGATGCAAATGTGTCTTTAAAGAATTTTTCAAAAGATTCAAAAGAACTTGAAGATATAAACAGTTATTGTGACAAACTTACTAAAGAAGGATACAGCTTTGAAATAGTAGATAAAAAAGAGTTTTTAGAAAATAAAAAATATATCGGATTTGTTGATTATCAGTGGGAAAAAGAGTTAGGTAACTTAAAAAATAAAATGTTTGATGTATCTTTAAATGCGGCAAACAAATATATAATTGTTAAAAAGGATAACTTCGTTTCGGGTTATGCATATTTATTGTTATCAAATACTAAATATGAAGTATTTGTTTCTAATGTAAGATATACTACCGATTGTGATGAAAATATTTTGAAATATATTGTGTTTAATGCCGTTGTTTGGGCAAAGAATAATGAATATAAATGGTTTAATTTAGGTTTAACTCCGAGTGATGAAGTAATAATAGATGAAGATTTTAATTCAAAAGCCAAAATATTTGTTTTTGCGGAACATTTTAAATACGATATGACTGCTTTGAAAGAATTTAAATCTAAATTTAATCCTGTATGGAAGAAAAAGTATGTTGCTTTCTATACAGGCAAACAGATGATAAATTTCTTAAAAGATTTCTTATACATTTATTCTTAATGATGAAAATAAAACCGAATAAGTTTTTTTGTTGACTAAAAAATATTGTTTTGGTATAATTACTAGCTATTAAGGGTGTCTCCGTAGCTCAATTGGATAGAGCAACTGCCTTCTAAGCAGTAGGTTACGTGTTCAACTCACGTCGGAGACGCTCTAGTAATTTACAATGTCATATAGTTGTTCTTTTTGTTTGTTCTGTAAATTTAGCATTATTATAAATCGTTGGTGGATGTAGCTCAGCTGGTTAGAGCGTCGCTCTGTGGAAGCGAAGGTCGCGGGTTCAAATCTCGTCATCCACCCTCGATAAAGTCGTGCGAACGGTTTAAAGCAAAGACAGGTTTTTCAAGCAAAAAATCATAAGAAACAACACCGGTTTTTACACCGGTGCTATTTTTATTTTCACTATCATTGTTATCATTAAGAGTAGAATTTATTTTACTTAATATACCAAAAGGTTGTCTGTAAACTGGTATTAATTTATTATCTACTGTTAATCTTGGTTTATCAAATAGAAACTTTATTATTTTAGCTCTTTCAAAATTGTTAGATACGGAATATAAATCGTCAAGTTCAGTTAATAGTTCAACTAAATCACTATTCATAGATATTATGGCTTCTTTATCTGCTCCCATTTTATCTATTTCTTTTTCTAATACTTCTATGTTAGATAACAAAACAGCTTCTTTTCTTTTATAAAAATCTTTTTCTCTATCACTGACATCATCCGCAAGTTTAGCCTCATATAATTTATCTAATTCTTTATTATATTTAGCTAAATCTCTATTCAATATATCCATTCTATTTTTATTCATTATTGCATTTTCTTCAGCTATTAATTTAATTCCTTCTTTTATCATTTCTTCAAATTGTTCGGGAATAGTTAAAGATTTTATGACTTCATTAAATTTATTAGCTAAGTTATTCTCTGTTACATATTTTCTTTTTTTGTGATGCCTACAAGCATAGTAAATATGTTTATCCCTTTGTATTTGTCCACCAACAAGACAGTTACAGTCGTCACAAATAAGTAAATTACTAAAAGCAAACTCGTGTTTTGTTTTGTGAGGTCTAGCATTATCTGTTAACTTTTCGTTTGCGGTTTCCCATAATTCTTTTGAAATTAAAGGTTCGTAACTACCTTTATACATTTTGCCTTTCCACTTAAACTCACCATAATATAGAGGCTGTCTTATTATTCTATATATAGTAGATTTACTTAATTTGGTTTTTTTTGTTTTATGCCTTAATCCATCTAGATATAGTTCTTCTGTAATCATTTCTGTGGAATATATACCACTTGCAAATTTTTCAAACAGCTTTTTTATCAATGGAGCATTTATAGGGTCAACAACTATAGTATTTCTTCCATTTACTTGTTTATTTAAATATCCGGTGGGGGCATTGCCAGGGTAAATACCTTCTTCGGCTTTTTCTTGTAAGCCCATTTTTGTTTTTCTGGATATATCATTAGACATCTTTTTAGCTACAGCAACTTCTATGTCCATAACAAATTCATCATCGGGAGAAGAATCTCTGTTGTATATTTTATTCGTCCTTGTGAAATGAATAGTTTTGTTGTAATTGTGTATTAAATCCTTGACCCTTAACTTATCCATATCATTTCTAGTCATTCTGTCAAGAATGTCAAATACAATATGCTTGATTCCCTTGTTCTTTTTTACATACTCAAGCATTTCAGAAAATTTTTCTCGCTTTTCTTCTTTCCAAGCTGTTTCGGCATATCTCCAAATTTTAACTACTTGAAAATTATGGTCTTCAACATATTTTTTAGCTAGTTTTTCTTGAGCATCAAGAGAATAATTATCCTCTTGACCTTTACTACTAACTCTTAAAAATAATACTGCTTTTTCTTTGCTATTACTATTATTAATATTTCCTAACATTCGTGGTTCTCCTTTAAAAGTTCTTTAATTTGGTATTCGTTAATTTTATTAACTTTGGCTTTTCTTGTTAGCCAATGGTTAATAGTAACGACACTAACACCTAATATTTCTGCCAATTTTTGTTGGCTTATTTTGTTTTTTAGACGATAATTGTCTAATTCTGCTATTAAATCAATATTCTTTTCTTCTACCATTGGTAAATACCTCTGCATTAAATAATATTTAAGTTTATTAAACTACATTTGTATTGTATCATATTTATTGTATTGAATACAAGCAAAACTAAACTATCCTGATAAAATATATTCCATTTTTATATTCCTCCTGTTTTTATTTAATAATTTATTTGGCTCAAATTTTTATTAGCATTTATCCATACAGCTCTACTTACTAACGGAATATGCTTTCCTTGATATAGATTTTCTTTATAAAAGAAATCTCCGTAATAAAATGGATTTCGAATTATATTAATGAGTTTGCGGGGATTAATTTTTAATTTTATTGATAAATTTATAAAATCATCTATTGAAAAATTATCTTTAGATAAAATTTCAAAAGCTTCTTTTATCTTTTGCCCCGTTTTATTATTTATATCTATCATTTTTGTTCGGGGATTGTTTGTATATCCGAACGGAGCTTTTAACGGTAGAATTCCATATTTTGCTTTTTCAAGCATTCCCATTGTTGTTTTTTTAGAAATATCGTTTGAGATTTCTTGTAAGATAGCAAGTTCGAGTTCAGTTACTAAAAGTTCATCTGGAGATGAACTTTTAGTATATATTTTGTTGCCTTTTACAAAATGTATGCTTTTGTTATTTATTTGAGCAAAAGCATATATTCTTTTTTTATCAATAAAACTTCTATTGATTATTTCTTCCGAGTAAAAAATAATGTGCTTTATTTCCGGATGTCTACTAATATATTTCAACATCTCTGTTGTTTTTTGTCTATCTTTTTTACTCCAACCGCTTTCTATACATTCATAACTTTTTGTAAGTTGTAGATTATGTGCCTTTGAATATTTCAAGATTTCTTTTTCTTGAAAAATTAAAGATGGATTTGTTGTTCCACCTGTAGATACTCTGCAATATGCTACTGCCTGTTCTGCCTTTTTAACTTTGTTTAATTTAGATTTTTTTGCTTTTGATTTTAAAATTCTCTTCATTTTCTTTACCTCTTTTAAATTAGATTTCTTTGCTTTTGTTTTTAAATTTTCTTTCATTTTTTTTATACCTTTTTGTTTAATAATTTTTTCTCTGCTAAACTTCTTTTTACTTCTTAGGTTTCCGTAACCATTTTTACTGCCTCCTTAGGTTTATATTTTTAAACAGCTTTTTTAATTTCATTATCATTCCTAAACTCTATAACTTCAAATTTAGGTTCAAACTTTACATCATTGATTCTGTTATCTAATTTCTCAAGTTTTTCTACTAATATGTTCGGATTATATGAACCGTAATAATCAATAGTTGTTGCTATATCTGAATGCCCGAAATTTTGAGAAATTATCTTTATTTCTTCTCCGTAAGGTATTTTTGACATAATTAGATTTATTGCTAAATCTCTATACCTATGAGGACTATAATAAGTAATGTTTTGTTTCTTACAAAGATTACTTAATATTTTTCTAAAGCTTGTTGCGGACATAAACTCTTTTGAAAGTTTGCTCCGTTTAAAACTTAAATTGTTTGTATCTTTTGTGATTTCTAGTTTCGGAAATAAAGGGTCAGATTTTTTAAATCCGTTATCCTTTAAATAGTTATACCATTCAACAAATATATCGACCAATTCATTATCAAAATGAAATATTTTTGAAATTATTGTCTTACCGAACTTTGTTCTTGTGTTAAACCTTGGGTATTGCTTTACGATTAATCTATCAATATCTATACATTGCATTGATAAACTAACTAAAGCATCCACTCTTACACCGGTCAGACATAAAAAGGATATTAAAGCCCTATTCCTTTTATCCGTATCGGTTTCATTAGGTATAGAATTTACTAACTCTTTTACATAATCTAAAGTTGGGTATTCCTTAAATTCCTGTTTACTACAATACTCTAATTTTTTATCTTTTTTTGATAAGTTAAAGTATTCAACTTTATCACTTAAATCTTTAAAGCCTTTTTGTTTACTTAACCATTCATAAAAATTCTGAAGTTGTTTCATATACATTATGAATGTTCTTTCTTTTAAATCGGTAGCTAATACAGTTTTTGCTTGTATTATTTTATTAACCGTTAATTTAGAGTATTGTTTATCCTCTATAACTTTATTAAACTTCCTTATACTTCTAAGAAATATCCTTTGTGTATATTTAGATAATCCTTTACTATTAATTAAACACAATATATATTTCCTTATCATTTCTTCATTTTCTAACATTTCATATCCTCTTATTTAATATTGCGAACTTTAATCTATGGAGAGCTATACTATATACTCTCACAACTAATAGGTTGTTGTTCACTTTCGGTTTTTAACTCTTTACTGCTACAAAGTTTCACAACTTTTGAATTGCATATATTGCACAATCCTTTTTTGATAAGCAATTCATAATTACCTAACTTCTTTCCAGTTTTTTCTATGATTACATCTTTAGCCGTAACAGCTTTTTTACATTTACAACAGAAAAATTCATTATCCTTTAACTTTGTTTGTAATTTTCTCTGTTTTAATCGACCTTTTATAAATTCTTTTACAGTAGTTCCGGCAAATAACAACGGTTTAGAACTTTCTATAGGTTTCATACCTTTTGCATAATACTTGTAAACACTTCTTATATTAATGTTTAGTTTCTTTGCTATTTCTTTTACCGTATATGTTTCATAATCACTTATAGAACGGTATTTCTTTAGACCTTTCATTTATGCCACCTCCTTATTAATGAAACATTCTTTGTATTTAGCTTTCAGTTCTCTAAGATACAATTCAAACTGCAATATATTCTTTACAGCTCCTAATGCTTCTTCATCCGACAAATTTTCATCAATGTATTTTTTTCCAAGAAATACTAACTTGCATTCCATTTCCGACATTTACCTACATCCTCCTTTCTTACGAAAATACAAAAATTATTCTCGTGAATTTAATTTATAGGCATAGTATATATAGTCTTTTTTTTAAATGGAAATGCTTATTTTTGTGTAAAAAAAAAGTGCTGATTTTTTGTTACATAGGCAGTATTAATGATGTATGAAAAGTGTGTTTTTTTGATATTTTTTTTGTTGATGTAATTTTTTTTCGGTGTAAAAAAGTTACAATAATAAAGAATCTTAGACGAGAAAATCTGTTTTTAGATTGTAGATTAAATTTGATTGTGCTATAAACTTAATTGTTTTTCGGCGAGAAAATAGAACTTATAAGATTTTTGATATCGTTTTTTGTCTTTCTATTATGTTTTACTTTCTTAAATTTATCTTTCATTTTTTCTTCTATTTCATATTCTTTTAAGATAAATTCATCACTATAATCTTTTATTAAAATATCTCTTTCTTTAATAATCTTCGGTTTATCATATTTATATTTTCCATTATTTAGGACTTTTTCTATTTGTTGTTTGTTTTTGTCTATAAATTTTTTTATGGAATGTATACTTGTTTTTCCTTTGATTTCTATAGTTATACTTGAAATCTCAGGATAATAAGATATATCAAACTGTGACTGTTTCAGTTGGTGTAACGGAAACATACCACAAAAAAATAAATCAGTAAGTATTGAATCTATATATCTACATTTATATTTATCAATTATTCGTGTAAAAACTTTTTTAATATAATCTGGCATTGGACATAAATATTTTTCTTCATATGAGCTATAAGGTGCATAGTCATAATAATCTTCATAAAAATGGATATAATTTTTCCCGATTTTTAAATTTTTTTCGTGAACTAATTTTTTAAATTCTTTAGTTTCTCTGAATTTAAAAATTGCTTTATTTAAATCAGTATTTCTTCGTATCATTTGTATAATAGAGAAAATTTCATTATATTCTTCTTCGGTATATTCCTCATAGTCGACATCTTTTATACGATTTTTTATTTCTTTGAAAACACTTATTTCACTTTCTACCATATTATCAAAACCATCTGAAACTCCGTATTTAAATTCAAAAACTTCATCTATACAACAATGGTGTTCAAATTTAATGTCTTCATCCGATTTCTTTAATGTAAATACTTTAAATTCAAGCATATTTTTTCCTAAAAATTTTTATCAACACTATTATATCAAAAATCTCTCAAATCAATACACCTAATACCTATATGGGATATTAGTGCATATACAATTAAAGTAAAAGATTCGAGCCCACCCGGTGTCATACTAAACAAACATTTAATTTTGAAATACAACATAAAATCAATGATAGGTTCCTATATATAAGATACTTACCTTAAATGAAAACAAATATTCAATAATTAAAACACATTGTAAAATCAATAAATTTATTAAAAACATACAAATATAGATTCCTATATATAGGATAGTCATCCCGAATTGAAAAACAACCATATACACGGAAAAATCAGACACAAAAAAATAACGAATAAAAGGAGGATTTTAGTAGTTTTTTTTGCAGTAAAAATCTAATTAAAAGGAGAACAAAAATGGAAGTAAAAGAAATCAATGAAAAGGAAGTATTAACCAAATTGTTAAACTTCACAAAGACAAAAGGTAGAAAAGGAATTGTAGAACAGTTATTAAACAAGTTCGGTAGTTTAAAGCAAGTAGTTGATGCACAAAAAGAGGATTTATACTCTATCGTATCAGAAAGAGAAGTATCTTTAATTAACTTTGTTAAAGAGTTTACAGCTATTTACAACCACTTGAAAATTAAAGAAACCGAAAAGGTAAATTGTCCTCAAGCAGTAGTAGATTATCTTAAAGCAGAAATGAACGGTTTAAAAGTAGAAAAGATGTATGTATTACTGTTAAATGCAAGTAATCAGCTTATTAAAGTTGTAGAGTTAGACGAAGGCACAGAAAATCGTTCGGCAGTATATCCAAGAAAAGTAGCAAGATTATGCCTTCAATATTATGCTGTTTCTGTAATATTAGCACATAATCATCCAGGTGGAAGTTTAAAGCCAAGTCAAAACGATATACTTGCAACAGAGGCAATACATAAAGCATTAAAGACGATAGAAGGTTATTTGTTAGACCATATCATAATAGCAGGTAATGATTATTATTCATTCAAAGATAACGGATTAATATAACTCAAACAAAACAAATTAAATAGGTAAATTTAAAGCACATTCTGTTAATTAAACAGAGTGTTTTTTTATGCCGTAGTGAACTTTAAGTTATAAAGATAATAGCGGGAATATGCTACCAACGGGAAATCGAATCGGGGCTCAATTCCCTTTTGTTCCTTACATTTCTGTGACCTATTCCACATCGATAATAGGTTACATTCCCTTTTGTTTTTGTTTCATTTGTTCTATATGCTTACATTCTTACTACACTAAACTTAAATACATACACTAAAGATTAAAGTTAGTAGATATACTTAAGTTTATTTACCCATCAGTCATTTTTCCAGACACTCGTGTGGTGTCCAGAAAAATGGAATTATGGTTTAGTTATATTCTTTTTATCTTGCTTAAAGTTCTATCCATATTCAACGACTTATAAACTTACATTCTATTACCGGAGCACAAAATTTATTGATTAACTTACATCTCTAACCCATAGGGCACTTTCTACGGGACTTTTCGGATTCCCTCCGAAAGTGCGGATTGTTTATATACTTACATTGTTTCTTTATTGCTTATAGTTTTATGACTATTAACTACATTACATTAATCTTTATTTCCGACATAAAAATACTACATATATATCTATTTTGAACTTTTAATTATAGTTATCAAAAGTAGAATTACTCTACACTCACTTATTCGGTATTACATTATAATATCGTCATAGATTTTAGTTATATGGTTATTAGTTATCAATACTTTATTAGACTTAAATTTTTAAGTATATAATATTAATGAAAGATAAAAGTTGTCTTTGGTGCACCGGGTTTTGACTGCTTTTTTCTTAAAATAGACCTACTTATAAAAACTCACAATATTATATTTTTACGACAACCCGTTGTCCTAATCATTTAATATAATTGTTCATATAAATGAGGTGCTTTTTTTTCCCTTTGACTTATCAACTAAATTTAGTAAAATATCAAGGATAATTAATTCAGGACTTTAAGTTAATCTGTAAAATCTTTCATATATTAATTAAATTTTGATAATTTAGTATTGAGAATTAAAGAGAAAAGGTAGAATACTAATGAAATATAAAGTTATTGACTTATTTTGTGGTATTGGTGGTTTTTCTTATGGCTTTGAAATGACAAAGAAGTTCGAGGTTGTTTGTGCTGCAGATATATGGGATATAGCAATATCTACTTATAAATTAAATCATTCAAATAAAAATATCGAATTACTTAAAGAAGATTTAACAAAGTTTAATTTATCTTTTTGGGAAAAATATAAAAATAAAATTGATGTGATTATTGCCGGACCACCTTGCCAGGGATTTTCTATGGTTGGCAAAAGAGAGATTGGTGACAAACGAAACTCTTTATTTGAAGAAGTCATAAAGATTGCAAAAAAAGTTAATCCAACATATGTAATTATTGAGAATGTTGTAGGATTACTTTCAATGAAGGCATTAAATGGTTGTTTAGTAAAAGATTTAATAATAAAAGAGTTTAATAGAATTGATTATAAAGTTGATTTTAAAATATTAAATGCGGCAGATTTTGGAGTCCCACAGGCAAGAAAAAGAGTTGTTTTTATAGCTTCTAAGCAAAACAACATTTCTTTTCCCAAACCATACCTAACTCCCTCTAAATATATAACAGTTGGGGATGCTTTGGGAAATATAGACCCGGATGGGGATATATATTTTAAACCAAAAACTAAATTTCAAAAAATGATGTCTGGAAGAAAAGACATAAAAAATCACGAAAGAAGAACATCAAATGAATTAGTTACTAAAAGGATGTCTTTTATACCACAAGGTGGTAATTGGAAAAATATTCCAGTTGAATTAGGTAATGGTGGTGGAGTTTATAGTAATGCATATAAAAGACTAGATAATAATTTGCCATCAGTAACAATTAAACACGCTGCTAAAGCAATGATTATACATCCTGATAGAAATAGAATTTTGAGTGTTAGGGAAGTAGCAAGATTACAATCTTTTCCAGATGATTTTGTTTTATTAGGTTCAACATCAGACCAACATCAAGAATTAGCGAATGCAGTACCACCATTGCTTGGAAAGGCAATAGCAGAGGAAGTATTATGCAATCTAAAAAAATAAAATTTATAGACTTATTTTGTGGTATTGGTGGTTTTAGACTAGCATTTGAAAAGTATAAATGTGAATGTGTTTTTAGTTCTGATATTGATAAATATGCATGTCATACTTATGAACTAAATTTTGGTATAAATCCACAGAGTGATATTACAAAAATAGATTTGAGTAAAATTCCAAATTTTGACATTTTATGTGCAGGTTTTCCTTGTCAACCATTTTCTATAGCTGGAAAACGATTAGGTTTTGAAGATATAAGAGGAACTTTATTTTTCGATATAGCAAGAATAATTAAAGCTAAACAACCAAAAACATTTTTTTTAGAGAATGTAAGAGGAATTACAAATCATGATGCTGGTAGAACTTTAAGTGTTATTTTAGAAATATTAAATAAATTAGGTTATTATGTTGAATGGAAAGTCCTTAATTCTAAAGAATATGGAGTGCCACAAAATAGAGATAGATGGTATTGTGTTGGCTTTAGAAAAGATATATATGATGATATGAAAGTTAAATTTGTATGGCCCAAAAAGAAAAAAATAAAAATTAACTTAAGTGATATATTGGAAAAGAAAGTAAGTGGATATAAGATTAGTGATATATGTAAACGAAATATTAAAATAAACAAAATAAAAAAGAATATAAAAACAGAACCAATAACCTTAGCATATGAAATTAGACCATCAAGATGTCAATTCTCTACAAATGGTATATCCCCATGTTTGACCGCAAAAATGGGAACAGGTGGAAATAATATACCTGTAGTTATTTCACAATCCAGATTCCTTACACATAATGAATGTTTAAAAATAATGGGATTTCCAGATAATTTCATAATTACTAAAGATAATCATGGATATAAACAAATTGGGAACTCAGTAGTTGTTCCTGTAGTAACGAGTATTGCAAAAGAAATTGTTAACTGTTTAAAAGGAGTTATATAGATATGAGAGTCATTGGTAATAATAGTCATGGTTTTGCTAATGAACGAGAAATCAGAGATGCATTAAATTCAAAAAGATATGACAATATTAATCCAAATTTAAGACATTTGTTGGATGATATGTTTAGTGGATATAATTTAAAGGGGAAATGGGTTCATGCAACAACTATATCACAAAGAATGAAACCTGATTTTTATGTAACAGTTGATGGTGTTCCTCAAGGAAAATATGTTAGTGTAAAAGAAGGTTGTGGAAATTCACTACATCAAGAAAGCTTAGAAAGTTTTATTACTTTTTTAAAAAATGAAAATGTTCCAGAAGATATAATAAATTATTTATTGGAATATCATTTTTCAGATGGCACTACAAATAATACAGGACAAATTAGATATACTTCTAGAGAGTATGCAAAAAAGAAGCCGGAAATTGTAAGTAAATTGAATGATTACTTCTCACATAGTGGATTATTGGTTAAAATAGTTGATAGATTTGTTTTTAAAGGCAATTACTCAAATGCTCCTACGACAGATTACATATATCATGGTACTTCTAGAAATGGAGTTTGGGCATCCAGAAAAGAATTATTTGATTATATTAATACTTTAGAGTCTATAAAGAATAGTAGTGTTTGCTTTGGACCTCTTACTTATCAGGCATGGAATAAAAATTTAAAAAGGAAGTCTTCTGCAGAACATAAACGGTTACAGATGCAAGTAAAATGTAGTGCTTTAGAGGATATATTAACATCTATTACATGTAGAAGACCAGATTATAAAGTAAGTGGAAATTATGAAGGTGAACTTAGTGAAAAAGCTAGTGTTATTGCATTTAATAAAAATCCAGAATCCATTTTGTTTAATGAATATCTAGAAAAAATTCATAAAAAGCCAGAAAATATATTATTAATTAGAGTAACAACAAAGCAATTATCAAAATTAAGTAATCAAAAAGTTAATACCAGAGCTGATGCTTATGCAATTGAAATTACAGATAATAGAATATATGATATATTAGAGGAAAATAATTATTATTTGGATGAGGAAATACTAGATGGATATGATAGTTATTACAACAAAGTTGAAAAATCAGGTATTTCAATTAAGAAAGACTCATCTGAAAATTTTACCTTAATAAAACTAACACCAAATAGTTTCAATGAATTATTTGGCTGTTATGAACTTGGATATGGAGCATCTGTTTTCTGTAGAAATATTAATGAATTACATTTTAATATTCAACTTTTGGATGGCTGGAAAACAACAATTGATGATTTACAAGAATATTTTGTTAACAATAACATAACAGAAATTTCACTTACAACATCTTTAGATTTATGTAAGGGACTTAAGTTAACTTCTTGTGAGAGAATTAAACAAATAATAGATTCTAGTGATAAAATCAAAGCAATAATTTTTAATGGTAAATATATTTATGAAGAGCCATATTCTGCATTCTTTTTTATGCAAAATAATCAGGTCAAGGTATTAGAATACATTCCATATACTATAACTACAGGTTCCGGTCGTTCTCATGGTGAATATTCAATAGTTTTAAAACCACAAAGCACACAATAGTTATAAGGTCTGTAAATCTAAGGAAAAATATTAATGCAAAAGAATTATTTGCCTGTAAGATTTTCTAAGTTGTGTTTCAATAAGAATTTTTATATTATTATATTGTAGAATTGATGTTTGCTATAAATGTTTTTAAAGCTCTTTAATCTTGTTAAAAGGTCAAAATTAAGGTTTAAAAAACTAAAAGCATAACAGTTATAAAGTTCGTATAATAGCTTGAAAGTTGCTTTAATTTTAGGTAAGTTTATAGACGACAAACACTTGTACTTAAAGTCGTCTAATAGACGACCCCAGAAATCAAAACTAGAAAAGATCCTAAAATATATTGATTTTTAAACAAAAAAACAGATTAAACTATATCAGAGCAAATGATATAGTTTTTTTTAAAAGTGTAAAAAATATTGGTTTCAAACCTTATTTTTTTATGTTTGCAAATATATCAAAAGGAGTTTTATAATTTGGTATTATTTCATTATCTTTTGACAGCATAGATTTGTTTAATATAAGTTTAATTATATTTGCTTTTTCAAAATCATTTGCCAAATTATAATATTTTGATATTTTAAATATATGCTTAAATTCTTTTATAACATTGTCTTTCTCCAAACAACATTTTGTTAATTCTTTTTTTGATGTTTCTATTGATTCTATCAACGATTTTTCTTTTTCTTTATAAAAAATTTTTTTATCTTCTGATGTTTTGATATCGTCAAATTCTTTCTCATAAAGATTATTTAATTTTAATTTATCTGCAACTAAATTATTTTTTAGTAGTGCTATTTTACTCTCTATCAATAAATTTTGTTGAATGTTAATTTCCTTAACCACTCTTGATAACCAACGATGAATTTTCCCTGAAAGGTATATTTTAGGAAGTATATCTTTTAATTTGGTAATCAAAAGCTCTTGCGTTAATGCTTTTTTATGTGAATGAGATCCTCTGGAAAAACTGCATCTGTAATAAATATATTTTCCTTTATGTATTTCACCTAAAATATTGCAACCGCATTTTTCACATGTTAAAAGTCTTGAGAAAGCAAACCTTTGTCCGGTAATATACGGTCTACGATTTCCTGTTAATATTTCGTTTGCTTTTTTCCATAATTCTCTTGTTATTAACGGTTTGTGTGTTCCTTTATATAATATACCGCTCCAATAAAATTCACCATAATAAAAGGGATTTTTTATTATTTTATATAGTGTGCTAATACCAACTTTTTTGTTGTAATTCTTACTTCTCAGTCCTTGTTTAAAAAGATAGTCACTTAAAGTGTGCATTGAATGATTTCCATCGGCTATTTTGTAAAAAAGTTCTTTTATCAGTTGAGCTCTTGAAACATCAATTTCTATTGTTTTATTTAGTTTGTTATTAATATATCCGATTGGCGGGTTTGAAGGATATATTCCGTTACTTGCCTTTTGTCGCATTGCCGGAGCAGTTTTTTCCGAAATAAAATTTGAAAAAAATTTATTAAATGAAGTTCTGATATCAGACATCATTTCATTAGAAGAAGTTAATTTGCCTTCTTCTTTTTCTCCTGTTTGACAAAAATGTATAACCTTCCCGTATTGTTCCCTAAGTTCTTTGATAGTTTCGTTATCCTTAATGTTTCTTGTCATTCTATCGGGGGAATAAAATATTATGTGTCTTATATCTTTGCGGGTTTTTACCAGCTCTATCATTTTATTGAAAACTTTTCTTTCCATTTTGCCCCAAGCCGATTCACTGCATTTCCAAAGTTTTACTATTTCCAGGTTATTGTTTTTAGCATATTTTAAAGATGTGTTTTCTTGAACTTCTAACGAGTAACCGTCTTCTTCTTGCTCTTTTGTTGATACTCTTAAATAAATTACTGTTTTTTCTTTATTTAGCATTTAGTTTCTCCTTATACTTGTTTGATAGTTCCGTTAAATAGCATTCCATGTTATAAATATTATCGATTGTTTCCCTGCATTGTTCATCAGACCACCTTCTTTTACCGAAAACCTTTCTTGTTTTGTTTAATAATTTTTGCGAAAAATCCATACTTCCTCCTTACCAATAAAATTTAGTAAGGTATATTTTAATTTAAAGGGTTATTAGAGTCGGATATAAAAAGGTAAAATAAGTCGTCATTATTGTTTTTTTATGACAAATAATGCAAAATATGAATTAACTGAACAAACAGACGAAAATGTATGAACAGTTAAAAGGAGAATGTATATATGAAGAAAATAATAGCATTAATTTTGTTTGTCATCTGTGTATCAATTTTTACTTTTTTTTATGTTTCTCAAAAAAGCAATAAAATAAGTTTGGAAATTTCTCAACCGGAGATAACAAAAATATCTTTGGATAAAGATAATAACAGTGTTTTAGCCAATCCCGATAAGATATATATATACAATATACCGAATGATGATATTTTCCTACAAAAAGGGGACAATGTATCGGACTATATAACCGTAAGTCCCGATTTAAGAGGAAAATGGATTTTAGAAAACGATAAACCTAACTTTTTAAGAATAGTTTTTACACCGGAAAAAGATTGGCTTGCAGACAAAAAATATAAAGTTTCAATAGATAAAAAAATATTTAAAAATCCGAAAAAAATAAAAAATTTGAATTTAACTTTTTCCACGAATCCAAATAATGTTAATATAGAAGACTTTAGTTTATGGCACAGTGAAAAAGATTTGTCTTTATTCGGTATAAAAGCTGTATTAAAATTTGATTTTCCTGTTGAAGAACCGGAAATTGTGTTAAGTTATAATAATAAAGAAGTAAAACCTAAAATTACTTTCGATCAATATAGAAGATATTGTTTTATAAATTATGAACCGATACAATTACTCTCCACTAAACAGACTGCAGAATTAAAAGTCCTTGATAAGAAAAAAGAGTTGGTAATTCCGGAAATGAGCGAGTTCTTTAAATTGAATGAAATAACAACGGATATTGTCGGAAAAGATGAAAATGCCGCACAGGCAATAATTATGGAATTCAGTGATTTCGTTTCTGCTGAAGAGGTAGAAAAGAATGTCGAAGTCTATTTGTTACCGGGTAATATTAATTGGAATGAAAAAACTCTAAAGTATGCCGAAGATTCTTTAAAAAAATCAGAAAAAATTGTCGTAAAAGCTATGCCACAAGATTCTGTGGGAACTCTGGTTGCTCTTAAATATAATAAACCTTTGTATAACAGATATTTATATATCAAATTAAAAAATACCGTAAAAAGCAAAAGTAATTACAATTTAAAAGAGACTAAAGCTTTCATAGAACCGATAAAAAATTTTGAAACAGAACTGAAATTTATCGGTTACGGTAATGTTTTGTCTGCTTCCGGAGATAAAAATTTAACTATATATTCCAGATTATTGGATAGTGTTGAAGTAACAGTTTCAAGAATTTTTCCTGACAGACTAAACTTGTTTGTCTCTCAAAACTTTTACAGAACCAACAGTTATTATGCTTATTACAATAACGATGATTACGCAAGCGATTACGGTTATTACTATGATCCGGGAATTCAGGATAAAGATATTGCCGAAGTGTTTACTGAAAGAATAAGACTTGCAAGCAGTCCTAATGTGAATTATTCATCAATAGATTTAGGCAAATATATAAATAACGGGAAACTTGGTTTATTCAATGTTGAAATATACGGTAACGGAATTAAAAAGAAAAAATTTATTTTAATCTCCGATATAGGAATAATCTATAAAAAAGATGTTGATAACAGAATAAAAGTTTTTTGTGTTTCTATTTCATCAGGGGCACCTTTAGATAGTGCAAGAGTTTGTTTGCTTGCAAGAAACGGGACAGAACTTATTGTGAAAAATACCGATTCCAACGGTACTTGCGAATTTGAAGATATTTCAGCTTTTATTAACGAAAAAGACCCTGAAGCCATAGTTGTGAGAGGTAACAATGATGTTGCCTTTATTCCTATAGATAGAGGTGACAGAGATATCGTATATTCAAAATACGATACAAGCGGAAGATCCGTAAGAGAAATGAGATATAAACAGGCAGATTCTTATATTTTTACCGACAGAGGCATTTATAAACCGGGTGAAAAAGTAAAGTTTTCGGTAATTTTAATGAACGAAAATAAAACTGCTCTTAAAGGATTTCCGATAAAAATTGAAATTGAAGATTGTGATGGCAGAACAATATTTAATAAAACCATTACCTCGGCATCCGATGGATTTAACGAATGTGAATTTCAATCTGAAACGACATCAAAAACAGGAACTTACAGAATAAATGTCTATAATGTATCTTCGAAAAAAGGTGATTATTACTCAAGATATCTTTCAAATTGCGAATTTAAGATAGAAGAATTTAAAGAGGATAAATTAAAAATACAAACTTCTATTGAAGGCGGTTTACATAAAGGTTGGCAACCTTTGGAAGGACTGTCGGGAAAAGTAAATCTCCAAAATCTTTATGGTGTTCCTGCACAAGGAAACGAAGTAAAAGCATCCATATCTTTATACCCGTACAAATTTCATTTTGAAGAATATAAAGATTTTACCTTTTCAGATATTTCTTTAGACAATAAAGTAAACATAAAACCTGTTCAAGATAATCTTGAAACAAAAAAAACATCTTCGACGGGAGAAGTTTCTTACGATTTATCTTTTTCGAAATATGAATCAGGAACTTACAGACTATTATTTACTGCGGAAGGATTTGAACGTGAAAGCGGTTCAAGTGTAAAATCAACCTCTCAACAATTAATTTCTCCGAATAAGTATATTGTGGGATACAAAACATTAAGTGACCTTAATTTTATAGATAAAAATGCAAAAGCAGTTGTTAAATTTATCGCCATTGACAGCGATTTGAAAAAGATAGGTTTGAATAAACTTAAGTTGAAAACGTATAACCTTCAATATGTGTCTGTTCCTGTAAAAGAATATAACGGCAGGTACAAATATCATTCAGTAAAACAAGAAAAAGAAGTTTCAAGTAAAAATTTTGCAATATCCGAAAATTCTACCGATTTTAGTATTGATACATCTGTTTCCGGAAACTATAAAATTGAAATTGTTGATGAAACAGGAACGTCTCTTTTGAGTATGGAATATGTTGTTGTAGGTAATTCGAATCTTGGTTCTCAATTAGAAAAAAATTCGGAATTATTTATTAATTTACGTAATGATAGCATAAAACGTGGCGGAGAATTGGAATTTAATGTTACTGCTCCTTTTACCGGAATAGGATTAATTACAATTGAAAAAGATAAAGTTTATGCTTATAAATGGTTTAATATGGATACCAACAGTAAACTTTGCAAAATAACTGTTCCGGAAAACATTGATGACGGAGCATATTTAAACGTTTCTGTTTTAAAAGCCAGAAACTCAAAAGAAATATTTTTGAATCCTCACAGCTACGCTTTAAAATATTTTAAAATTGCATCTGATACTACAAAAGAAGTAAAACCGAAAATAACTGTTCCCGAACTTATAAAGCCGGGTTCAGAACTTAAAATAGAATATTCAACATCAGAACCGGCCAGAATTATTCTTTACGGAGTTGATGAAGGAATATTGCAGGTAGCAAAATATAAAACTCCCGATCCTCTATCATATTTCTTTAGGAAACCGGCACTTGATGTAAATTCATACCAAACTTTAGATTTGTTTTTACCTGAATTTTCCGTAATAAAGGAAGTTTACGGTATCGGTGGCGGTACGGGGTTTGATTCCGAAGTAGAGGCACTTTTAAATGCCGGACTTAATCCTTTTAAAAGACAAACACAGGCGCCTGTAGTTTTCTGGTCGGGAATAATTGATAGTAATAAAACACCTAAAAAATATACATATAATGTTCCGGATTATTTTAACGGTCGTTTAAAAATTATGTGCGTAACCGTAGGTAAAAAGACTTCCTTCGGTAGCAGTGAAAAATCTGTTATCGTAAGAGCTCCGATAGTTTTGTCGGTAGGAGCACCTGTTGTTGCTGCTCCTTCTGATATTTTTGATGTTAATTTAAAAATTACAAACAGTAAAGAAGATTCTAAAACTGCCGATTTTGAAGCGACAATATCCGTTTCGGATAATTTGGAAGTATCCGGAGAAAAAACAAAAAATATTCATATAGAATATGGTAAAGAAGATACTTTAAATTTTAAAGTTAAGGCACTTGATAAATTGGGAAATGCGGAAATAAAGTTCAATGTAATAGATAAACTTTCAGACAGTAAAGCAAAAATATCTTCCACATTGAGTATTCGTCCGGCAAGCGTTTATGCAACAGATATTTCCGTAGGTGAGAGTAAAACCGAAAATTTTGATATAAAGAATTTTACAAATATTGATAGTTATAACGAGTTTTCCGATAAAAATATCGTTGTATCAAACAGTCCTTTAATTATAGCTTTTGGATTGGAAAAATATTTGGAAAAATTTCCGCATGGATGTACGGAACAAATTACAAGCCAGACTTATTCTTCTATAGCATTATATGGCCTTACGGAAGACAACAAAACAATATTTAAACGTTACATTGAAAAGTTAGCTCCAAGGCAGAGAGTTGATGGCGGTTTTTCTCCATGGCCTGATTATGAAGGAGTCAGTGATTATGCATCTCTATACGTATTACAATTCCTTACGGATGCACAAAGTTTAGGATATGAAGTTCCTAATGTAATGTTAAAGAAATTGTTGGATTGGACAAGAAATTTTATTAAAGAGCCCAACGATAAATATGAAGCGAATTTACAGGCCGAAGCTCTTTATCTTTTAGCAAGAAATTCGATAGTTTTAACGGGACAATTATCTAAGTTGGAAGACTATTTTGATAATAATGTTAAAAATTGGGCAGGAACGATATCGGGAGCATACATCGCTTCTACTTACAAATTGTTACAGAATGAAGATAAAGCGCAAGACATAATAAAGAAATTTAAAGTTAAAACGGAGAAAAATGATAATCAGGTTTATTCCGATTATGATTCCGATTTTGTAAGAAATTTAACATATATTTATCTTATATCAAAACATTTCCCTGAAATGTTAAATAATCCGGACATTGCAAAGATAATACAAAATGCCATGGATAACATTATTAATAAAAATTATAATACTTTAAGTTCGGCAAAAACTGTTTTAGCTGTTGCTTCTTATTCAATGGCCAACAAAGATAAAGATGACAATATAGAAGTTTTTATTGACGGGGAAAAAGCAGAGAGAACAAAAAATCAACTCGGATTTATGCAAGCGGCAATTCCCGCTAAAGCAAAAAATATAAGTGTGAAATCAAATACTATAGGTTCGCTTGGTCTGTTTTATGCAATAACACAACAGGGATTCTTTAAAGATAAAAAGCAAAATATATCCAAAGGTTTACAAATTGATAAAAAATATTTTGATAAAGACGGAAACGAAACAAATCTTGTTAGGGTGGGTGACGAAATTAAAGTTAAGATTACCATAAAAACAACAGACAAAAAATATGTATCAAATATAGTTGTAACGGACTTGTTGCCCGGCGGATTAAGTATTGTTTCCGGAAGTTTAAACGGTACATTTGATAGTTTTGATATTAGAGAAGACAGAATATTAATTTACACATCCGTAAGTTCGGAAATCAAAGAATTTTCTTATGAAGCAAAAGCTGTTGCTTCCGGAAGTTTTGTTTTGCCTGCGGTTGAAGCTTGTCATTTATATGATTTAAACAGATATGCTGTTTCAAGCAATTCCGTATTTAAAGTAAATCCGCGTAAGTAAGAAATTTTCTAATTGGTTTTAGCAACAAAGTGTTAACAAACCGAGATTTTTTATGTTAAGCTTTTTAAGAAAATCTGCCAAAAATATTATTGTTTTTATAATAATATGTTCGGCAATTATTTTAATAATAAGATTTTTTCCGAGAGAAAAAATCTTAAATGATTATACTTTTTCAAAATCATTTTTTTCACGTGACGGGAAACTTTTGCGAGTTACCGTTTCTTATGATGATAAATATAGAGTTTTTTATCCTTTAAACGAAATACCTAAACAAATTCAACAGGCGGTTTTGATGTATGAAGATAAGAATTTTTATTTTCATATCGGTATAAATCCGATTTCTCTTTTAAGAGCAATAAATACTACTTTTATATCAAAAAACGGAAAACAGGGTGCATCTACAATTACAATGCAAACGGCAAGAATTTTATACAATTTAAACACTAAAACCGTTGCGGGAAAAATTAAACAGATATTTTTGGCTTTATGGCTTGAGATGAGATATTCCAAAAAAGATATTTTGGAAGCATATTTCAATATAGCACCTTACGGTTATAATATTGAAGGAATAGGTGCCGCTTCATTAATTTATTTCAATAAAAGATTAAAAGATTTGGAATTGCATGAACAGCTTACACTTGCCGTTATTCCGCAAAATCCTAATATAAGAAGACCATCTTTAAAAAACGGATTTGAAAGGATGAAAGTTGCAAGAAAAATATTGTACGACAAATGGAAAAATAAATATCCCCAATCAAAAAATAAAGAGCATTTTTTTGATATGCCAATGGATATAAAGGGTCCTAAAGCACTTCCTTTTTATGTTCCGCATGTTGTAAATTATTTAAACTCAAAAGTAAATAAAAACGAAATTTATACAACTATAGATTTGAAACTTCAAATGTTGTTTGAACAATGTATAAAAAAATATATAGACAGAAATAATTCGTTAGGTATAAAAAATGCTTCAGTATTATTAGTGAACACAAAAACAATGCAAGCAGAAGTTGCCGTAGGATCTGCCGATTTTTTTAATAACGATATTTTGGGACAGATAGATGGTGTAAGAGCAAAAAGAATGGCAGGTTCCATATTAAAAACTTTTATTTACGGCTTGGCATTGGAAAACGGACTTATTTGCCCGACAACTTTATTAAAAGACATATTTCATTATTTTTCCATTTATGCACCGGAAAATTCCGACAGACAATTTGTCGGACCTGTTTTTGCACAAGATGCTTTGGTTAACAGCAGAAACATTCCTGCAATAAAACTTTTGCAGGATATCGGTATAGAAACTTTTTTAAATCTTCTTAAAACTGCCGGTATAACAAAACTTAAATCTGCCGAACATTATGGTGTAAGTGCTGCAATAGGAACTGTAGATGTTTCCGTTGAAGAAGTTGTAAAATTGTATTCTTCTTTAGTGAACGGAGGAAAAGTAGAAGAAATAAAATATATCATGGATGATAAAAATGAATCCGATAAAGAAAACGATAAAACAATATTTTCAAAAGAAACGGCTTTTATTTTGTTTGATATGTTATCACACAATCCTGCTCCACAAAATTTTAATATAAAAGATAAAAATGGTAATAACATAAAAGTTGCATGGAAGACAGGAACATCTTATTGCTTTAAAGATGCTTGGGCTGCCGGGGCATTCGGTGATTATGTTTTGGTTGTTTGGGTGGGAAATTTCTCCGGAGAAAGTAATTCCAATTTTTGGGGAAGGACTGCAGCCGGAAATCTGTTTTTTGAGCTTATAAGAACGGTTGTTGTTAATAAAAAAGATCAAAACTTTTTTTCTCCGGATATGAAAGATTTGAATATAAAAAAAATACAGGTTTGTTCGGTAAGCGGAGCTATTGCAAACAAATTTTGTCCGAAGAAAACAGATTGCTATTTTATACCGGAAAAATCTCCTATAAATTTATGTGATATTCACAGAAATATTTTGGTAGATAACAAAACAGGTTTAAGAACAAATGTTGATATTAAAGGAAAAACTCACTATGAAGTATATGAATTTTGGCCTTCGGATATTTTAAGTTTGTTTGAAAAAGCAGGTATAAAGAAAAAACTTCCGCCGAAATATATGCAAAATATACAACCGGAAGATATATCTGTATCAGGAAATCCGCCGAAAATATTTTTACCTTTGGAAGATGTTGTTTATAAAATAGAACCGGGAAACAAAGTTATTCCTTTAAAAGCCGATATTGATGCTGATGCTAATATCATTTATTGGTTTGTTGACGGAAATTTTGTAGGTAACAGCAAGAAAAACGAAACACTTTTTATAACTGCTTTAAGCGGTACACACAATATTATTGTAACAGACGATTTGAACAGATATGCGTATTCTTCGTTTACCGTAGAATATTAGAAAATTCAATAAACTAATTCCTCTATTTGGGTATATGAAAATTGAAAGAGTTCTATGTTGTAAAAAATATTATAAAATTATAAACTATTAGAAATATCATATTGGGGAGTATCTCTCTTATGAAGTCAAAACAACTTGTAAGTCTGTTAGTTTCGTTTTCCTTTTTTTTAATTGTTGGTTGTAGTAGACAATCAAGTTTTGAGAGAGCTTTATCGTATCAAGGTGATGCGGAATACGGTAGAGCCATAGAGTACTATAATATATCTATACGAAAAGGTGAAAGAGTTGCCGAGAGTGAGAAAAACGTAGGAGATATTTATTTCGGTGACAAAAAATATAAAGATGCCTTTGCGTATTACAAAAAATCCATTGAAACAGATCCGAATGTTGCGTTAAAAACGGTAATGAGATATATTTCTTATAATGATGCACAGGTTAGAGATCTTGTAGGCGTAATTTTTTCTAAACTCGAAAATCAACAAACAATAAATCAAATAAACAGTTCTTTAAATGAAATTTTAAAATCCGGCGATCAATATAAAATTTTAGATGCTCTTGCCGTTATAGCAAAGATGGGAGAAAAATGTACCCCGATATTAAAAGATATTGTTAATTTGTTGGATGGTAATAATATTATAAACCAAAAAGTGTTGGAAATTTTACCTACTTTTGCAAATGTTATCAGTAATGAAGATTTTGAAAAGGTTCTTGATTTGTTATCCAAAAATGATGAAATTATAAAACCTTTGACAATAGAATGTTTCGGTAATATGAAAGAAAAAGGAACGAGAGCTTTACCACCTCTGCTAAACATTTTGGCTAATGAAGGCAGGTACAAATCTCAGGCAAAATCGGCAATTGAAAAAATAGGCAGACCTGAACAATGGCAAATGAAAGAGATATATTCTTTCGTAAAAGATAAACCGAAAGATGTAAAATTAATTGTTTTAAATACTATCGATAAACATTGTGAAGGTTGTAACGGATATGTTCCCAGTCTTATGTATTTTTTAAATGATAACGATCCTGAAATTAAACAAGTTACAAGAAATATATTAAGTAAAATAGGTAACGCTTCTCCGGAAAGTGTTTCGGAACTTATTAAACTTTTAGATGAACCAAACGAAGAAATTGTATCAAGAGCAGTTTATGAACTTGGTGATTTGGGAAATGTTGCTTCCGATGCAAAAGAACCGTTGAAAAAAATAGCCGAAACAACGAAAAATAAAGACATTAAAAAATTAGCAACTGATGCTATACAAAAAATTCAGTAAACAAAATTTAAAAATTTTTTGAAAAGAAACTATCTTATTATATATAATGAGAATAGTTTCTTTTTTTTAAGGGAAAAACAATGACTAAAAAAATTTGTGTGTTTTGCGGTTCAAACAGCGGATACAATAAAATATATGCCGATGTTGCCAAACAATTTGCATTGGAAATAGTTAAAAACAATTTTACGCTTGTTTATGGCGGCGGTAAAGTCGGTATTATGGGAATGTTGTCTAATACCATAATTGAAAATGGCGGTAAAGTTATCGGTGTAATTCCCAAGTTTTTAAATGATGCTAATCTAGGGAATGAAAAAGTAAAGGAAATGATGGTAGTTCCAAGTATGCATATAAGAAAAGAAACTATGTATAAAATATCCGATTATTTTGTGGCTTTGCCCGGCGGTATAGGAACTTTTGAAGAAATAACCGAAACTTTAACTTGGAAACAGTTAAATATACACAACAAACTGTGTGCATTGTTGAACATAAATGGTTTTTATGATAATTATATAAATCTTTTACAAAAAGCCGCAGATGAAGGATTTATGAAACAAATACATGTCGATAATCTTATAATCGAAAACGATTACACTAAACTAATAGATAGATTAAAAGTTGCGAAAGATAAACAGGAATCAAAATTTATATAAGGTTTAAAATGTTTATAGAAAGTATTCATAACGATATTATCAAGTTGGTTGTTTCTTTAAAAGATAAAAAAAACAGAGATGAATTGTCTTTATTTGTAGTAGAAGGATTTAAACAGGTATCGGAAATTTCAAATAATTGGAAAATAAAATTTGTGTTGGCTACAGAAAAATATAAAGATTTTAAAGCCGATAAGCTTTATATAACTACCGAAAAAATATTTAAAAAAGTTTCAGATACAAAAACTCCGCAAGAAATATTGGCTGTTGTAGAAAAAAAGAAATTTAATATTGATGAAATTTTAAATAATAAAGGAATTTTTGTTATAGCAGATACATTACAAGATCCCGGCAATATGGGAACTATTATAAGAACGGCGGAATCGTTTGGATGTAAAGGCATTTTTGTTTCACAAAATTCGGTTGATGTTTACAGTGATAAAGTTGTTCGTTCAACGATGGGAGCAATTTTCAATATACCTATAATTCAAGAATGTGATACTATTTCTCTGATAAAAAAAATGCAACAAAAGAAAATAAGTGTTTGTGCTTTTTCGTTGGAAGCAAAAGAAGAATTATCGAATTTTAAATTTAAAAATAATACGGCTATAGTAGTGGGTAACGAATCCAAAGGTATAAATAAAGATATTTTAGATATAGCAGATAACAAAATAAAAATAAAAATGCTGGGTAAATCTCAATCTTTAAATGCTGCAGTAGCTTGTTCTGTAGCTATATATGAGATTTCAAAACAATTAAATGGAAAATAAAGAAAGAGAGATAAAAAAAGTTACGATAGTCGGTATAATAGTAAACCTTTTTTTATCGATATCAAAATTAATTATAGGATATTTCGGAAACAGTCAGGCATTAATTGCCGACGGTGTTCACAGCTTTTCCGATTTGGCAACGGATTTATCGATAATCTTTGGTGTAAAGTATTGGTTAGCGCCTGCAGATGCCGAACATCAATACGGACATAGAAAAATAGAGCTATTGGTTACAATATTTATTGCTTTTATGCTTGCTTGTGTAGGTATCGGTATTTTTACGGAAGCAATATTGGCATTAAAAAATAATAGTATGAAAATGCCGAGTTTGATAGCTTTTGTTTGTGCGTTATTATCAATAATTTCAAAAGAGTGGCTTTACAGATATACCGCCAAAAAAGCAAATACATTAAAATCTCCGGCGGTAAAAGCAAATGCTTGGCATCACAGATCCGACGCAATAAGTTCTTTGCCTGTTGCAATAGTGATAATTGTAGCTTCCGTTTTCCCGAAACTTATATGGCTTGATGCTATAGGAGCCGTTATAGTTTCAATATTTATAATTTATCCTTCATACAAAATATTCAAAAAAGCAATATTGAATATTTTGGATGAAAGCGTAGATCCCGAAACATTATCTAAGATAGAACAAATTACGTTACAAACGAGAGATGTTAAAGAAGTACATGATATAAGAACAAGAAAAGCAGGTGAAACTTTTTTTGTTGATATGCACATATTGGTTGACGGTAATATTTCCGTTCAGGAAGGTCACGATATTTCCGAAGAAGTAAAAACAAACCTTATGAAATCGAACGAAGATATTTTGGACGTGTTGATACATTTGGAACCGTTTAACGAAATTGAGAGTAAACAAAACAAATAGAATGAAAAAGATATTTATAACAATATCACTGATTTTAGTATTATTTACATCACAAGTTTATAGCCAATCTAAAAACATTTTTTTCTTGTTTCCTTTTTATATGCCGGAAACAAGTTTAGGTTTGGTATTTACCGATATTTTGCATTTTAAAAAAGATGAACAAAAACATTATTCATCTTTAAATTTATTTGCATTATATACATTAAAAAATCAATTTTCTATTGGAGCGGCACCTTCAATTTATTTTGATAATCAAAACTATTTATTGGAAGGAAAGCTCATTTATACAAACTTTTTAAGAAAATTTTATGGTGTGGGAAATAACACCGTAAAAGATAATGAAGAAGAGTTTGTTAACAGAGCACATGGGTTTGGTATAGGTTTTTCAAGAAAGATTGTGGAAAAATTGATGTTTGGTGTTCAATACGATTTATCCGATATGACCATACAAGATACGGATGATGACGGAATACTTCAATATTGTAAAACAAACGGAGTAATTTCCGGTTTTGGTTTCAAAGCTAATTTTGATACAAGAGACAGTAATATATATCCTACAAAAGGAGTTTTAATAAAAGCCGATTATATACTTTACAATAATAGGTTTGGTAGTAAATATAATTATTCTAAAACAAAATTTGATTTTAGAAATTATTTTTATATTTATGAAAAAAAACTTTTGTTTTCTTATCAATTTTATAGTGAATTTGTAAACGGTTATTGTCCGATACAAACATTGCCTTCTATAGGCGGGGCAAATCTTTTAAGGGGCTTTTATGCTAACAGATTTGTTGATAATATCTTGTTAACTTTACAACCCGAACTAAAAATAAAGATAACTAACAGTATATGGCTTGCTTTATTTACAGGTGTAGGAAATGTTTATAATAGATTGGAAGATATAGATTTAACTAAAATAAAAACCGCTACCGGTTTAGGTGTAAGAATGAAAATAAAAGATAATCCAAGAATGAACTTTAGAATAGATGTTGCCTTCTCAAACGAATCTCAGGGAACGTATTTTACATTGATGGAAGCTTTTTAAAGGCAATTTATATTTAAAGATAAGACAATAAGGGGAGGGGGAAGATGTTAGTATCATCAATAAAAAATTATAAAAATATTTTAAATTTTTTCCCGCAATTGGATATTGTTTTTAATTATATAATCAAAAATATTAATGCTAAAACTTTGGATGGGAAATATAATATAACAAAAGAAATTTATGCTGTTGTACAAACTTGCCTACCCAAACCTAAAAAAGAGCAAGTTTTAGAAAAGCACAAAAAGTATATAGATTTGCAGTTAGTTGTTTCGGGAAAAGAAAAAATAGGTTGGAAATATTTTGATAAGACATTTAAAACATTAAAAAGCTACAGTAATAAAAACGATATTTCATTTTATTCAAATGCACCGGATACTTTTATAAATTTAAAGAAAGGGGAGTTTGCAATATTCTTTCCGGAAGATACTCATGCCCCATTATGTTGCGATAAACAAGTAAAAAAATGTATAGTGAAAATCCCTGTAAAATACCTAAATAGTTAGTTTGTTTGGTGAATATTATATAAGTAAAGTTTATGTGTTTTATATAATATATGTATATTTTATAATACTTTAAATATTTATAATGTTTATTATATAAATCTTTATAATTTTATAAATATTCTTATATAAAATAAAAAAATAGGAAGATTTTTGTTCTTCCTATTTTTTATTATTGGTTCAATTTATTGATTACTTTGTTAAATAAGCATGAATATTTTTTGCTGCTTGTTTACCCATACCCATTGCCTGGATAACAGTGCTTCCGCCCGCTATATCACCACCGGCAAATATGCCTTCTCTTGTTGTCATAAACTTATCATCAACTATAAGATGACCTTTTTTGTCTGTTTGTAACCCTTTTGTTAATGAAGGTAATATCGGGTTAGGATTTAATCCTAAAGCAAGAATTACCAAATCTGTTTCTATTACAAAATTAGAACCTTCAATTTCTACAGGTTTTCTTCTTCCGGATGCGTCCGGTTCGGTTAATTGCATTTTTACACATTCTACCGCTTTTACAAAACCGTTATCATCAGAAATGAATTTTTTAGGTGCCGTTAATTCTATAAACTCAATACCTTCTTCCAAAGCATGTTTTCTTTCTTCAAGTCTTGCAGGCATTTCGTTCTGAGTTCTTCTATATAACAATTTTACGGATTGAGCTCCGATTCTTTTTGCTGTTCTTACGGAATCCATTGCTGTATTTCCGCCACCTATAACAACTACATTTTTTCCTTTATGAACAGGAGTATCATATTCAGGAAACATAAATGCATTCATCAAATTTATTCTAACCAAAAATTCGTTAGCGGAATAAATGTTGTTAAGGTTTTCTCCTTCAACTCCCGGGAATGTAGGTAGTCCTGCGCCTGTTCCGACAAATATTGCTTTAAAACCTTCGTTAAGTAAATCTTCAACTGTTTTTGTTCTACCTATTAAATAGTTAAAAACAAATTTTATTCCGAGTTTTTTTAATGAATCTACTTCTTTATCCAATACCGCTACAGGCAATCTGAATTCAGGAATACCATATCTTAAAACTCCGCCGCTATCGTGTAAAGATTCAAATATTGTAACGTCATAACCTAATTTTGCCAAATCTCCTGCACAAGTAAGACCTGCAGGACCGGAACCGATAACTGCAACTTTTATACCGTTAGGTTTTATATCAAACTTTTCTTCTTTAATATTTTTTGCTGCCCAATCTGCTGCATATCTTTCAAGATTACCTATTGCTATAGGTTCTTGTTTTATTCCCAATATACATTTGCTTTCGCACTGCTTTTCTTGAGGACAAACTCTACCGCAAACAGCAGGTAGGTTACTTTTTGATTTAATAACCTTTATTGCTTGGGCAGGATTGTTGTTTGCTAATTCGTGTATAAATTCGGGAATGTTAACTTCAACGGGACATCCTGTTACGCACATAGGATTTTTGCAATGCAAACATCTTTTTGCTTCCGTCAATGCTTGCTCATCGCTATATCCTAAATTTACTTCTTGAAAATCTTTGTTTCTTACGTTTGGGTCTCTTTCGACCATCTTTATTCTTTGTGGCATTTGCACTCCATGTTAAGAATATTTTTATATTTTTCTAATGCTTCTTTTTCGTTTTCTTTAAATGCTCTTAAACGGCTTGTAAGCTCGTTCCAATCTACTAAATGTCCGTCGAATTCAGGACCGTCAACGCAAGCAAATCTTATTTTTTTATCTACACTTACTCTGCATGCACCGCACATTCCGGTTCCGTCAACCATTATAGGGTTTAACGATACAAGAGTTTTTAAGTTATATTCTTTTGTCATATTTGATACTGCTTTCATCATAGGAACAGGTCCTATTGCATAAACTATATTAACTTTTTCTCTTTTTATTACGTCAGCTAAAACATTGGTAACAAAACCTTTTATTCCGTATGAACCGTCGTCGGTTGCAGTTAAAAGTTCTGTAGAATTTGCTTTAAGTTCGTCTTGTAATAATAATAAATCTTTATTTCTTGCGCCTACGATTGTAATAACTTTGTTACCTGCTTTTAATAATTCACTTATAACAGGTAAAAGTTCTGCAGTACCAACACCGCCTGCCATTGCAACTACTGTTCCGAAATTTTCAATTTCCGTAGGTTTTCCCAAAGGTCCAACAATATCTCTTATAAAATCACCTTCGTTTAAATTTCCGAGTTCGGTAGTAGATTTTCCTACCGTTTGGAATATTATTTTTATAGTTCCTTTTTCCAAATTTTTACCTGCAACGGTTAAAGGAAACCTTTCACCTTTTTCATGCAATCTTAAAACTATAAATTGTCCCGGTTTAATATTTTTTGCAATATCACGAGCTTCAATTTCAAAACTTTTAATTACTGACGATAAAACTTCTTTTTTTACAATTTTAAACATAGCTCTCTCACTAATATAAATTTCAAAAATTATATATATTTTATAAAAAATATTCAATTGTTGTTTTATAGCAAATGTTTTATGTTTTTATAAATCTTATCAGCTATAATTTTGTAACCTTTTGAGTTGGGATGTACTTTGTCCGAAAACAAATTTCTGTTATTCCAAATTTCGTTTAACATTCCGTCTATAAATAAAACATTTTTTTCTTTAGCTAAAGATTTTAACATGATATATAGTTGTTTCATTTGTGTATCTTCCGTTGAAACTAAAACAACAATGTCGTTGACACTTTTTAACTTATCAACAATTTGTTCCATATTGTTTTTAGTTTGCAAAATCGGAACTTGTTGAAAAAAATCATTAGCTCCGAACTCTACTATTACGATAGAATTTCTAAATTGTAGTATATCATCTATTATGTTTAGCGCGCCTCTTGATGTGTTTCCGTTAAAACCTTTGTTTATTACAGGAAGATTTGTTAATTGTTGTAAAAAATACGGATATGTTTGTCCGGCTGTTGCACCGTATCCGTACGTTAAACTATCTCCGAAACAAACTATGTGTTCTATTTTTGTTTGATTATTTTTTGAACAAGATATTTTTGAACAAGATACTAACATACATATAGCAAATAAAAATAAAAAAATTTTTTTAAACATTTATTTTAGATTTAAAAGTTTCTCTGCATTTAAGTGAAATATTTTTTCTTTAAATTCTGTGTCTATATTCAAGTTTTTAATTAACTCTATTTCTTTTTTATGATTACCTACCGGAAAATCCGTTCCGAATAAAATTTTATCTTTGTTATGTTTGTTTAAAAATCTATAAATTTGTTCTTCTTTCATGAAGGATAAAGATGAGGAAGTGTCGATATAAAAATAATCGTCACCTATAATATTTTTTTCAACTTCATCCCATATTTTAAATCCGCCCATGTGAGCTGCTATAAATTTTATCTCGGGGAAATGTTTTTTTACATTCAACATTTGTTTGGGCCCTGCTTGAATTAGCCCGGTCGATAATTCATATCCGCAATGAAACAGAATGGGAATTTGCAATTTTTGTATTTTTTCGTACATCGGAAAAGCTCTTTCGTCATCTATATAAAACATTTGAAATTCCGGTTGAATTTTTATTCCTTGGGCATTATCTTTTATTCTATCGAGCTCGTAAGACCATTTATCGTAAAAAGGATGTAATGATGCAAACTTTATAAATCTTTCGGAGTTTAACTTAAATAACCAATTATTTATATGTTCAACTTGATCCGGTCTTGAGGCAACGGATGCTATTACACTTTTTGAAATATCGTTCTTATCCATTTCTGTTAAAAGATTTTTTTCAACAGGAATAGCAGTCATCGGCATTTTAAAAGATTTTTCCAAATATTCTTTTGCCTTTTCGGCTACTTTTTCCGGCCATAGATGAGTATGAAAATCTATTATATTCATAATGAATAATTATACTATTAAGAAAAGAAAATGTAAATGTTAATAAAAACAATAAATGATAATAATTAGTAACAAATAATAAAACAAAATAATAAAAATATAAAATTTAATAATAAACAAAATGCTTTAATAATAAAAATAATAATTTAATAAAAAAACAAAAACTTAAACAATAAAAAAAAAATAATAATAAGTATTGACAAAAAAAAATAAATAATATAAAATAACACTTGTAATTAAAAAATAAAAGTAGTGAGTGATAAAAAATGGAAAATAAAAACGATAAACAAGTGATGGATATTAAGGAGTTGGCAGAGTATCTTGGTATCGGCAGATCTACAATATATAATTTAATAAAAAAGAAAAAAATACCTGCATCGAAAATCGGTAAACAATACAGATTTTCAAAGGAAGTTGTTAACAGTTGGTTGAAAGATAAAATTATAACTAAGAAAGAACCGACAATAACAAAATAGTTTTTTTAACTTCTTGGTTTTAATAATAAGCATGTAGTTAAATTTAATTAGGAGGATGGAAAAATGGCAGAAAAAGTTGCTAAACTTGGCGTAAAAAGAGAAGATGGTTATCTTTACTTCATTGACAAAGATGGTGATGTTTCAAGATCAGTAATGGCAAGAGGCGGAAAAAAAGGCGGCAAAACAAGCAAAGTTGCTAAAGCTGGTGTAAAAAAAGAATCAGGATTCCTCTATTTCTTAGACAAGAATGGTGATATCTCAAGAGCAAAAATGTCAAGAGGCGGACAAAAAAGAAAAAAAGCAAAAAAAGCAGCTAAAAAAGTTGCAAAAAAAGCAGTAAAAAAAGCTGTTAAAAAAGTTGCAAAAAAAGCAGCAAAAAAAGCTGTTAAAAAAGTTGCAAAAAAAGCTTGCGCAAAAAAAGCTTGCAAAAAATCTAAAAAGAAATAAGTAGTTTCAAATAAAGAAAGGGCTCGGTATTTTTTACCGAGCTCTTTTTTTTATTGTTAAAAGAACATTACAAACTCTTTAATAAAAAAATACTATATCAAAAACAAGCAAAATATTATATAATCATAAAATCATTTATAATAAAATTTTTGATATAGGAGTATAAAATGGAAGATTTAAAGAAAGTTGATTTGGAAATTGCAAACATCATTGAAGAAGAACATCAAAGACAAGAAAACAATATCGAACTTATTGCTTCGGAAAACCATACATCAAAAGCTGTTATGCAAGCACAAGGTTCGGTTTTAACAAATAAATATGCAGAAGGATATCCGGGAAGAAGATATTACGGCGGTTGCGAGTTTGTAGATAAAGTAGAAACTTTGGCAATAGAAAGAGCAAAACAATTGTTCGGTTGTCAATTCGTAAATGTTCAACCTCATTCAGGAGCACAAGCAAACATGGCAACGTTTATGGCTTTGCTTCAGCCGGGAGATACCGTTTTAGGTATGAGTTTGGATCACGGCGGACATTTGTCTCACGGACATCCGATGAACTTTTCGGGTAAATTCTTTAAAATAATTCCTTATACTGTTAATAAAGATACGGAACTTATAGATTATGATGAAGTAGAAAGATTGGCAAAAGAAAACAAACCTAAATTGATAGTTACGGGTGCAAGTGCATATTCAAGAATATGGGACTGGGAAAGAATTAGAAAAATAGCAGATTCTATAGGTGCATTCTTTATGGCGGATATCGCTCACTATGCAGGTCTTATTGCTGCAGGAGTGTATCCTTCACCTGTTCCTTTTGCAGATGTAGTTACAACAACAACACATAAAACATTAAGAGGTCCCAGAGGCGGTATCATTATGACAAACAACCCAGATTTGGCAAAGAAAATAAATTCTGCAGTTTTCCCGGGAACACAAGGCGGACCTTTAATGCATGTTATTGCAGCAAAAGCAGTTGCCTTTAAAGAAGCATTACAACCTGCATTTAAAGAATACCAAAAACAAGTTGCAGCTAACGCAAAAGTGTTTGCAAAAACTTTGGCAGAAGGCGGTTTAAGAATAGTTTCCGGCGGAACAGATTCTCATATGTTCTTGGTAGATTTAAGACCTTTAAATGTTACGGGTAAAGATGCACAGATTAACTTAGAAAAAGCAGGAATAACTGCAAACAAAAATGCAATTCCTTATGATCCTGCAAAACCTATGATAGCTTCCGGTATAAGAATCGGAACTCCTGCAATTACAACAAGAGGTATGAAGGAAAATGAAGTTATCAAGATTGCAAATTGGATAGTTAAAGTATTGAAAAATATAAATAATGAAGAAGTGATAGCTGAGGTTAAAAAAGAAGTTACGGCACTTTGCAAACAGTTCCCTGTTTACTAATTTTTGTAAAACAAAAATGAGGGATAGAGGTATAGAAGAATAGAAGTATAGAAACGATAAAAGTTGTTGTTTTGAATAAAGCGATGATATTCGGAGTTAAGTTGTTTCCATACATCCGTTCATCCGTAAATCCATACCTCAAACAAAATACGGAGTATTTTTTTGAAAAGTATAGTATTAAAAAAGAGTGAAGAAAAAAGAGTAAAGTCGGGACACCAGTGGGTATTTTCCAACGAAATAAAAGATATCTTCGGTAAACCGCAAATAGGTGAAATTGTGGAATGTTATGATAGTTCAAACAATTTTATCGGTATCGGATTTTATAATCCTCACTCTTTAATAGCTTTTCGTTTAATATCAAGAAAAAACGAAATCGTTGATACAAGATTTTGGCAGGAAAGAATACAAAAAGCGTATGATTTAAGAAAAAGTTTGTATCCTAATCAAAACTCGTTTAGAGTAGTTTATGGAGAAAGTGACGATATAAGCGGTTTCGTTTTAGATAAGTATGAAGATTATTGTGTCGCGCAGTTTGTCAGTGCCGGTGCAGACAATAATAAACATGATATATTAGATGCCGTTCAAGCTGTAATAAATCCCAAAGGTATAATGATAAGAAACGATTCTCATTTAAGAAAACTTGAAAATTTATCCGGCGAAAACGAAATATATTCGGGGAAAATTCCAGACGACATTTTAATAACTGAAAATGATATAAAATATTATGTAAACATAAAGTCCGGTCAAAAGACAGGTTTTTTCTTTGACCAAAGAGATAACAGAAAATTGTTCGGTAAATATTGTAAAGGTAAAAAAGTTTTGGATTGCTTTACACATACAGGTTCTTTCGGACTTAACGCTTTAAAATGTGGTGCAAAAGAAGTTATATTTGTAGATTCTTCAAGACCTGCCCTTGAAATGGCAAACAAAAATTATGAAGCTAACGGATACAAAGATTTTAATGCGATAGTTGCCGATGCTCAAGAATATATATGTTCACATCAGGCATTGGAAGAGAATTATGAAGTAGTAAATATTGATCCGCCGGGACTTATTAAAAGTAAAAAAGATTTTCATGCCGGATATAAACATTATGCAAAACTTAACGAACAAGCCATAAGATTATTAAAGAACGGCGGTATATTTGCCACAAGTTCTTGTTCGCATCATTTGTCTATGAGCGATTTTAAAAAAATGTTGCAGGAAGCAGTTTCAAAAGCAGGTAAAAGAGCAATATTCTTAGAACTTTCTACTCAAGCAAAAGATCATCCGATACTAATATCAATGCCGGAAACCGAATATCTGAAATTTGCAATATTAAAAATCTTTTAATCTAAAATCCAAACTAATTTTTTTCTTGATTTATGTATTGTTTTTCGTTATAATTTAAAGATAAAAATATATTGAAAAAATAATGAAAAAGATAAAAGTTTTAATTTCAAGTTCTAAAATAAAAAATAAAGTAAATAAAATTGCACAACAGATAAACAAAGATTTTAAAAATAAAAAGTTGGTAGTTGTGTCTGTTTTATCGGGTAGTGTTGTTTTTTGCAGTGATATAATAAGAAAATTGAATGTTGATTTTGAAATAGATTTTGTAAGAGTGTCGTCTTATAAAGGTAAAAAATCGTCCGGTAAAATAAAATTTTTAAGTGATACGGCAATAGATATAAAAGGAAAAGATGTTTTACTTGTAGAAGATATTTGTGATAGCGGAAGAACTCTTTCTTATGTTAAAGATTTATTTATCAAGAGAAAAGCAAAAAGCGTAAAAATTTGTACATTAATAAACAAAAAAGTTGAAAAATTTAAAGATATTAAAATTGATTATTTCGGGTTCGATATAGGAAACGAATTTATTGTCGGTTACGGATTAGACTATGACGGCAAATACAGAGGTTTACCGTATATAGGTGTTATATAAAAGAGGTGCGTAGTTTATGAAAATGAATTTAAAGAAAAAAGATTCATGGGGATTTGCGTTTTGGATAATATTGTTCATTATATTATTGATATTCATGCAAAACTCTACAAAAAAATCCAATATAGAGGAAATGCCTTACTCTCAATTTAAACAAAGTGTTAAAGAGGGGAAAGTTATAAATGCTGTTGTTACACAAGATTTGATAGAAGGCGAATTTACCGATAAAGAAGGTAATACAAAAAAGTTTAAAACCATACCTTTGGAAGATCCTAAACTTATTGAAGATATGGAAAACAATAAAGTTCAAAAGTTTTCGGGTAAAGCTCAAAACGGATGGTTAGGACCTTTGATTTTCAGTTGGGGACCGATAATTCTTTTAATTCTTTTCTGGTTATGGATAATGAGAGGTATGTCTGCAGGCGGAAAACAAGCGATGTCTTTTGCCAAAAGTAAAGCAAAACTTGCAGATAACGGTAAAAAAATAACATTTAAAGAAGTTGCAGGTTGTGAGGAAGCAAAAGAAGAGTTGCAGGAAATAGTTGAGTTTTTAAAAAATCCTGCAAAGTTTCAAAAACTCGGCGGTAAAATTCCGAAAGGAGTTTTACTTGCGGGTGCTCCTGGAACAGGTAAAACTTTACTTGCAAAAGCTGTTGCAGGTGAAGCGGGTGTACCGTTTTTCTCTTCAAGCGGTTCCGAATTTGTGGAAATGTTTGTAGGTGTAGGTGCATCAAGAGTTAGAGATTTGTTCGATCAGGGTAGAAAAAATGCACCTTGCTTGTTGTTTATAGATGAAATCGATGCCGTTGGAAGACACAGAGGTGCAGGACTTGGCGGCGGTAACGACGAAAGAGAACAAACATTAAACCAAATACTTGTAGAAATGGATGGATTCGATACAAAAGAAGGTGTTATAATAATTGCGGCAACAAACAGACCTGATGTTTTGGATCCGGCTTTACTTAGAGCAGGAAGATTCGACAGACAGGTCGTTGTTAATACACCCGACTTAAAAGACAGAGAAGAAATTTTAAAAGTTCATGTTAAAAATATAAAGATGGACGAAAAAGTAGACTTAAAAGTTTTGGCAAGAAGAACTCCGGGATTTGTCGGTGCGGATTTGGCTAACCTTGCAAACGAAGCAGCTCTTCTTGCAGCAAGAAAAAATTTAGAAACGGTTACAATGAAATGTTTTGAAGAAGCCATAGATAAAATAATGGCAGGACCTCAAAAGAAATCCAGAGTTATTTCCGATAAAGAAAAAAGTATTATTGCTTACCATGAAGCAGGACATACAATAGTTGCAAAAATGATTCCAAATACCGATCCCGTTCATAAGGTTACAATAATGGCAAGCGGTAGAGCATTAGGATACACGTTACAAGTTCCTCTGGAAGATAAATTTTTAAGTTCAAAATCCGAAATAGAAGCCAGACTTGCTATTCTTATGGGAGGTAGAGTTGCAGAAGAACTTGTGTTCGGTGATATCACAACAGGCGCTTCAAACGATATTTCAAGAGCTACACAGATTGCTACAAAAATGGTTACTGCATTCGGTATGAGCGATAAAATAGGAACACTTGCTTTGGAAAAAGACAGTGAAGAAGTATTTTTAGGAAGAGATATTTCAAGAACACAAAAACATTCAAATAAAACTGCAGAACTTATCGATGAAGAAGTAAAAAATATAGTTATGGTTGCCAAAAACAGAGCAAAAAAAATATTGGAAGAAAACAAAGATAAGTTAGATAATTTGGTTAAAGCTTTAATAGAAAGAGAAACGTTAAACGGTGAACAAGTAAATAAAATAATGAACGGTGAAGAATTGGAACCGATGGAAGTTGAACTGAAAAAAGAAGCTGTTACGGAAGAACAGAAAAACGAACCGGAAATAAAACCGGAACCTAAACAAGAAGAAGCACAGGTTAAGAAGGAAGAAATTGTAAAGCAGGAAGAGCCAAAACAAGAAGAAATTGAAACAGAAAGTCCTAAACAAGATGTAAATGTTCAGGAAGAAAAAGAAGTGAAAAGAGAAGAATCTTTAAAAGTTAAAAGAGTAAGAAAACATAAAACTGAAAATTTGCAAAACGATTTGTTTGCAAAAATAGATACTAAAGAAGAAGATGGTAAAAATGAAAAATAAAACTAAAAGAACATTTAACAAACAAAAATTTCAAAAAGCCGTATCGATGATGTTGGAAGCTTTCGGTGAAGATATCAAGAGAGAAGGTATAAAAAGAACTCCCGAAAGAGTAGCGGAATTTTATGAAGAATTTTTTGACGGTTACAACGAAGATATAGATAATATAATTTCCGTTCATTATCAAACGGAAGAATATGAAGAAATAGTTATCGTTAAAGATATACAACTTTATTCAATGTGTGAACACCACTTGTTACCTTTTTCCGGTAAAGTGCATATAGCATATTTGCCTAAGAAGGGTAGAATCGTAGGGGTTTCGAAATTGGTAAGAGTTGTAGAAGCATTTGCTCACAGGTTACAGTTGCAGGAAAGATTGTCCGAACAAATTGTAGACACAATAATGAAAACCGTTCAACCTAAAGGGGCAATGGTTGTAATAGAAGCAGAACATTTGTGTATGACGATGAGAGGGGTAAGAAAACCGGGAGCAAAAATGATAACCTCTGCAATGAGAGGAATATTTTTAAAAGATGCAAGAACAAGATCGGAAGCCCTTTCACTGTTGAAATAGATTTGTCATTCCGTACTTGATGCGGAATCGCGTAGGTAGTTAGTTCTTTTAAAATTGCGTATTTACAAGCAAAAAGCCATTCGTTTGAAAAATTTAAAGCCGTGCTCCAACTTGATTTTTCCCAACGACCTAATGAAACGGAAAAATCTTCAAACATGTTCGCACTAAAAAGTTTTTTTTGGATTTATAGCTTTTTGCTCTAAATTTTTCTGCACTCATAGACCGTCTTTAATTATGCTTGTAAATAAAAATTTTAAAAGATTATTTTGAAATTATAAATTATAAATTGTCGTAAAAAAATGATTGTAAAAAAAGTAAAAGCAGAAAACATAAAAGATGCCGTAAAAATTGTTGCAAGTTCAAAATGTGATGAATATGTTTACAAAAAACTTGCAAAGAAGATTGTCGACAACTCTTTTTTAGTCGAAGATATAGATAACAGAGCAGCAAACATTTTAAAGCAAGATGCCTTATCTTGCGGTTGTGATGTTGCCGTAAGTAAAGATGTTTCTCTATTTAAAAAAGGTAAATCAAATATAGTTATTTGTGCAAATCAAGATCAAATAGAAAAACTGATTTTAAAAATCAAAGAACAGCCGTTCGGCTTGAAACTTTTATCAAAACAAATATCGGATATCAATTCGTTTCAATTAAAACAAATAGTTTGTGCAAATAAAAAGATAGCATTGAACAAAACTCTTGTAATGGGTATAGTAAATTTGTCTCCGGACTCATTCTTTAAAAACGGAATAGAAGATATCTCTGTTGCAGTTGAAACTGCTTTACAAATGCAAAAAGACGGTGCAGATATTATTGATGTAGGTGCGGAGTCTACAAGACCGGGCTCAAAACCTGTTCCTATTAAAGAAGAAAGAGCAAAAATACAAAAATTTTTGAAGTTGTTTAGAAAAAAATCTAAAATGCCTGTATCGGTAGATACATATAAACCGGAAGTTGCATCCGTAGCATTGGATGAAGGTACAGACATTATAAACGATATTTATGCACTAAGATATAAAAACAAAGGTATGGCAAAAATTATTGCAAAAAATAATGCTGCCGTTATTTTAATGCATATGAAGAAAAACCCTTTGACGATGCAACAAAATATAAGATATAATAACATATTAAGGGATATATTTAACTTTTTATCAAAACAGATGGATTTTGCTTTAGATAACGGGATAAAAAAAGAGTCAATAATTATTGATCCCGGTATAGGTTTTGGTAAAACCGTTGAAGATAATTTGCTTATAATAAAAAGGTTGTTTGAGTTTAAATCTTTAAATGTTCCTGTACTTATGGCATTATCGAACAAGAGTTTTTTAGCCAAAGTGTTAGGAACGGAAGATTTCAACGAAAGGCAAACGGCAACAACGGTAGCAAATATGGTTTCCGTTATAAACGGTGCGGATATTTTAAGAGTGCACGATGTTAAAGAAACCGTAAATGCTTTAAAAATTGTTAATTCTATAAGGGGAACAGAATGGAATTAGCTGCTCATATATGGAATGTTTATGTAGAAAACATTTTAGATATTCTCATATTGGCATACATTTTTTACAGAATTTTGCTTGTTATTAAAGGAACAAGAACCATACAGATAGTTATAGGTCTTATTGTTCTTGTTGCAATTACAATTATAGCAAGAGATGTTTTGCATTTAAAAACTTTATCTTGGATTATGGGCAAATTTTGGCTTGCCGCAGTTGTTATATTGGCCGTAGTTTTTCAAACGGAAATCAGATATGCTCTTGCAAAAATAGGAAGTAAACTTTTCTTTGCCGAAACAAAAATAAAATCGAATTTTCTTAACGAAATATGTGAAGCTGCAGTTGAAATGAGCAGAATAAAAATGGGTGCGTTAATAGTTATTGAAAAGGATATGGGGTTAAAGAATTATACCGAAACCGGAATTAAAATCGATGCTAAAATAACTCATGAGCTGTTGTTATCCATATTTAATACAAAAGCTCCTATTCATGACGGAGCAGTTATAATAAAAGACGAAAGAATAGATTCTGCGGGATGTGTGTTACCTATAAGTACCGAAATAGAAGTTAAACATTTGGGAACAAGACACAGAGCCGGTATAGGGTTATCCGCACTTACGGATGCGATAGTTCTTGTTGTTTCGGAACAAACGGGAACAATATCTGTTTGTCTTGACGGAAAAATACAACAAGTTCAAGGGGATAATTTGTTAGAAACTTTAACAAAAAGTTATACACAAAAGGCGAATGTATTATGAAAATAAAAAAAATAAATTTTAAAGCATTAAAAAAAGCAATAACAAACAATTGGCAATTGAAACTTATTTCTTTGTGCCTTGCGGTATTGTTTTGGGCATATATAAAGATATAAAAAGAATTATTCATATAAGGAGATTAAAAACATGTTGAAGGACAATGATTTATTTAACGAAAATCAGGAGACTTTTACGGCGATAAAAGCAAAAAGTTTTGTGGTTACACCGTCTTTGCCGGAAAGTTTAAAAGATTTGGCAATAATTTCTGAAAATATGTGGTGGTGCTGGAATAGTGATGCTATAGAATTATTTAGAAGATTAGACAGAGATGTATGGGAAGAATCGTATCACAGTCCTAAAGCAATGTTAGGCCTTGTAAAACAAAAAAGATTGGAAGAGTTGGCAGATGATACAAGTTTTATTTCTCATATGAAGTTAGTAAAAGCCGAACTTGATAAATATATGTCTATGCCTACATGGTTTGATAAAACTTTTCCCGAATATAAAGATAAAAAAATTGCATATTTTTCTACGGAATTTGCTATTCATGAAAGTTTGCCTATATATTCCGGCGGTCTTGGAGTTTTGTCCGGGGATCATTTGAAATCCGCAAGTGATATGGGATTGCCTTTGGTAGGTATCGGTTTATTATATAGAAACGGATATTTTAAGCAACATTTAAGTATTGACGGTTGGCAAATAGAAGAGTATAAAGTAAACCATTTTTATAGTATGCCTATGCAACTTTTAACGGATGAAAACGGAAATGCTTTATTTATAGAAATATCGTTACCTCGTTCACCGAGAGTGTTTGCAAGAATATGGAAAATTCAAGTTGGTAGAGTAGCTCTTTATTTGTTGGATACCGACTTTGAAAAAAATTCTTCCGAAGATAGAGCAATTACGGGTGAACTTTACGGCGGCGATAAAGAAATGAGAATTAAGCAGGAAAAATTGTTGGGTGTTGGTGGTATGAGAGTTTTGGAACTTTTAAATATTGATCCTTCCGTAATACATATTAATGAAGGTCATTCCGCATTCTTATTGTTGGAAAAAATGAGAGTGTTAATGAAGAACAAAGGTTTATCTTTTGAACAGGCACAAAAAGTTGTTAAATCAAATTGTGTATTTACAACACATACTCCTGTTCCTGCAGGTAACGAAGTATTTTCTTCACAACTTGTTTCAACATATTTTGAAAGTTTATATAGAGAGTTGGGCTTATCTAAAGAACAATTTTTGGCTTTAGGAAGAGATTTAAAAACCGAAAATTTCGATAAAGATTTTTCAATGACAATTCTTGCACTTAAAGCTTGCGGTAAAGCTAACGGTGTTTCAAGATTACATGCAACGGTATCGAGAGAAATGTGGCAAAGTGTTTGGCCTGAACTTCCAAGAAAAGAAATTCCTATCACTCACATTACAAACGGTATTCATACCAATACTTGGATATCTTACGAATTTGCAGGTTTGTTTCAAAGATATATCGGAGACGATTGGATAGATGAACCTTCAGATCAAACATTGTGGCAAAGAATTGCAGATATTCCCGATGCAGAACTTTGGAGAAGTCACGAAAGAAGAAAAGAAAGACTTGTATCTTTTGCAAGAAGCAGATTAAAAGCACAGTTGGAAAGAAGAGGTCTTTCAAAGCATATGATAGCTTATGCGGATGAAGTTTTGGATCCTGAAGCATTAACAATAGGTTTTGCAAGAAGATTTGCAACATATAAAAGAGGTAACTTAATATTTAGAAATCTTGATAGAATTAAAAAAATACTTACAAATAAGGAAAGACCTGTACAAATAATTATTGCAGGTAAAGCTCATCCGAAAGACGATAAAGGTAAAGAAATTATAAAAAGTATAGTTGCTTTAACTTCCGATTCGGACTTGAAATATAAAGTAGTGTTTTTGGAAGATTACGACATGAATGTTGCTCACTATTTGGTTCAGGGTGTAGATATCTGGTTGAACAATCCTTTAAGACCTCAAGAAGCATCCGGCACAAGCGGAATGAAAGCTGCAGTTAACGGTGCAATTAATTTCAGTGTGCTCGACGGTTGGTGGTGTGAAGGTTATAACGGAGACAACGGTTGGGTTGTAGGTTCTACGGATACATACAACGATTTGGAATATCAAAATGAAATGGAATCAAGATCAATATATGAATTGTTGGAAAAAGAAATAGTTCCTTTATTTTACGACAGAGGTCAAGACGATTTGCCAAGGGGCTGGATAACAAAAATGAAAGCTTGTATGCAGACAGTAGGTCCTATGTTTAATACAAACAGAATGATTGAAGATTATACAAGAAAATTTTATGTTCCTTCTATGGAATTGACCGAAAAAATGAAAGCTAATAATTATGAATTGGCAAAAAATAAAACCGAATGGCAAAGTAATATAGAAAGAAACTGGTCAAAAGTTTCTGTAATAAGTGCAGACGATAATACAGGTGCAAAAGCAATTAAAATAGGGGAACCGTTAAAGATAAGAGCAAGGGTTAACTTAGCAGGAATTGCTCCGGAAGATGTTTTTGTTCAAGTTTATGCCGGTTATTTGAACACTAAAAATGTGTTGAGTAACGAAATATTTATAAATATGAAAATGGTTTCGAAAGAACAAGACGGAACATATATATATGAACTTGAAGCACCTACAAGAATTGTAGGTCATTGCGGTTATACCATAAGAATAGTTCCGCAATACATGGATAAAGTTGAATATATTCCGGGCATAATTAAATGGTTTTAAACGATAACATAAAACTTGTTATATTCGATTTAGACGGAACATTAGTAGATTCAAAATACGATTTAACAGATTCTGTAAATTTTGTCAGACATGAACATGGTCTTAGTCCGCTACCTGTAGATAAGGTTGCTTCTTATTTGGGTAGCGGGATAACGGCTCTTGTAAAAGCAGTTTTAGCTGAACTGAAAAATGAAAGTTTTGATGTTGCGGTAAAAATGTTTAAAGATAATTATGCCAAACATTTAACAGATAAAACTTTACCGTATAAAGATGTTACGGAAATGCTTTCAAACATTTCGCAACCGAAAGTGTTGCTATCAAACAAAGACGAAAAATTTTCGAAACAAATTTTAAATACGCTCGGCTTATCAAAATATTTTACCGAAATATATGGTGGGGATTCTTTTAAAGAAAAAAAGCCAAACCCTTTACCGATATACGAAATAATGAAAAAGTTTTCTTTAAACAAAGAAAATATTGTTATGGTCGGTGATGGTGCAAACGATATTATGGTAGGCAAAAATGCCGGTATAACAACGATAGGTGTTTTGTACGGATATTCTTCTCAACAACAATTAAATGAGTTGGCACCGAATTATCAGGCAAAAGATCCTAAAGAGATTATTAATATTATTAATAATCTCTGATGCTTTTTGCAAATTTGCTAAGCAACTTTAATTTTTGAATTATAACTTTGCATTTAGTTCCTTTATGTACCATTCACTATCGCTTACATTTCAGTACACTGCAGTCGCTAAATGCTTTGTTAAATTTCAAAACTTGAAAGTCTTCAAGAGCCAACAACGACAACGACTCAAATTCTTCAACAACAAAGTTTTAATTTGTTATAATTAAAAAATATAGAATATTTTTTAAGGAGTCAAAAATGTTTTTCTTAAAATTGTTAAAACAGATAGTTGTAATTTTTCAAACAGACATTTCACCTAACCAAGTCGCTTGGGGTTTTGCTCTGGGTGCAATATTGGGACTTGTTCCTAACATGTTTATGAAACTTGTACTTTTTATAGTGATAATGATGTTTAGAGTTAATGTATCTTCGGCATTTTTGGCTTGGGCAGTGTACGAAATATTAAGTTTTGCATTGGACCCGTTGTTTGATGTTGTAGGTTTCTATATATTGAATATCAATTCTTTAAACGGTTTTTATACATGGTTATACAATTTGCCTGTAGTTCCTTTTACTAAGTTTAATAATACCGTAGTTATGGGCAGTTTGGTTGTTGGTATAATTTTAATAATACCTAATATGCTTATAGCTAAAAAGTTGTTGGTTTATTACAGAACACATTTAAGAGATAAAGTTTCTAAATGGAAAATAGTAAAAATATTGTCGGCTACAATACTTGGTGCAAATGTAATAAAAATAGTTAAATAGGAGAATAATAATATGAAAATTATAAGATGGAGCTTTTTGATAATAACCGCAATTATTATTGCTCTTATAGCAATATTAAACATTTTGTTTTTCGATAAAATTTTGAAAAAAGTAATAATCTCTACAGGACAAACAATTGTAGGCGCTAAAGTTGAAATAGATTATTTGAAAACGAGTTTTAAAAATTGTTCTGTTGTAATAAACGGGTTTAGAGCTGCAGATAAAAACGATTATTTTAAAAATTTGGTAGATATTGAAAGAATAAGGTTTGATGTCAGGTTTGCACCTCTTTTAAGAAAAAAAGTTGTTATAGACGAGATGAGTGTTGACGGGTTAAGATGGCAAACAGCAAGAAAAACTTCCGGTGAGTTACCGAAAAAGAAAAAATCTAACCAAGAAAGTAAGTTTGCAAAAATGTTTAAAGTTGCAAAAGATAAAACGGTAACGGAATTTAATAATTTGCCGTCGGTTGAAACATTCAATAAAATTCAAGATCAAATAAAGAATTTCGATATAAATAAACTTATAGAAGATAGCGGACTTTCTTCAATAAAAGAAGTAGAAAAAGTTTCAACGGATTTACAAAATAAGTACAAATCATATCAAGATAAGGTTAACAACTTTAATTATGAAGAAAAAATAAATAAAGCTAAAACATTGGCAGACGACCTTTCAAAAAGTAAGTTCGGTTCAATAGCAGACATTGCAAACACAGCCAAAAAAGTTAATGAACTTAAAACTATAAAAAAAGAGTTCGATGACATTTTAAACGAACTTAACAATGCTAAAAAAGATGTCAGTGCTACGATAGACGTTACAAAACAAATTAAAAATACCGTAACAAAAGATGTTAATATGATATGTGAAAAAATAGCTATACCTACACTTAACACCAGAAATATATCGCAAATGATTTTCGGTACAAAGTGGGTATCAAGAGTAGAAAAAACACTTTATTATATTTCAATAATTAAAAAGTATATTCCGGAAGGTTCGGACGAAAAAGAAGTTAAAGAAGTAAAACAAAGAGCTTTAGGCAGAGATATTTTGTTTAGAGAAAAGTTGTATCCTTCTCTTCTTATTTCGTTAATGAAGTTGTCCGGAACAACTGCAAAAACTAAAGAAGAACAAGGTATAGATTTTTCGGGTTTAATAAAAAATATTTCTTCTTCACCGAAATTGGTAGGTGTGCCTATAACGTTGGAACTTAACGGTAACAATGCAACACAAAAACTTTCGGTTAACGGACTTTTCGATCATAGAACTAAAGATTCTAAAGATAATATAAAAGTTGAGTTAACCGGTCTTTCCGGAACAATATTAAATATAGAACCGAACGATTATTTGCCGTTGGTAGATACCGCTAAAGTTAATGTTGCAGGAGCTTTTGATTTAACGAGTTCCGGCTTTTTGTGTGGTGCAGATATTGCATTTAGAGATATAAAAGAAAAAGATTTAAAATCTGTTGAAGGTAACTTAAAATATTTGGCACAAATTACAAACTCAATAAAATCGTTTGATGTTAACCTTACAGCCCAAACTCAAGACAGTGAAAACCTTGATGTTAAAATTAATTCGGATATAGATAAAAAACTTTATGATGCTATGTCTAAAATGTTCTCTGCAAAAGTTAACGAAGCTAAAGATAAGATAAAAAAGAAAGTTAACGAACTTGCCCAGGAAAAAGCTAAAGAGATAGAAAAGAGTTTGCAGGGTCAGAAGGATCAGGTATTGAAACAGATTAATGAGAAGATTGGGGCGATTGATAATATAGAAAAAATTATTGGAGATGCGCTGAAGAAGCAAAGATAAACACTTTATGGCGACCTTAATATTTTGGTTATAATATTGAAACTCAGGAAATCGAGTATGCCCTTATGGGATCCATATACACTTCATTCCTGAGTTTTTTCATTCTAACACAAAATCTTAAGGTCTTAAACGACTAACTACAACTACAAAATTTTGAAAAGTCTTGAATTGCCAAGCAACGGCAACTACACTTCAGGCGGCAAATATTTCGTTATAGCTTAAAATTTATAAATCCTTTGAAAACAAACAACGACAATAAGGAATTTTTCTTCATTCTAACCTAAAATCTTAAGGTCTTTAACGACTAAAGACGATAAATCCGTATCGTTAAATAAAATTATTTTTCTATAATTATTGAATTGATATATTATATTGTTCTTTATCTGATTGTTTATTTTTAAAATAACTATATATATAAAAGAATAAAAGTATTCCTGATATTATTGTGATAAAAAATCCCCAAAACAAAGCGCGATTATCCTTTACTATAAAAGTATAATTAGATTTTCCTTTTATAACATTGTTTATCTGTGATAACAATGTTTCATCCGAAAAGGAAGATTTTGATTTAATGTTATATTTTTGCCCGTTATCATATTCAAATGCTAATGCATATTTTGAACCATATCTTCCAATACCTACAAAAGATTTAATTGCTTGTTGTACATTGTTTAACTTTATTGTATCTTTTTGGAAAAAAAGTGCTTTTTTTGTTATATGTGCGGTTACAATATTATTATTGGTTTCAATTTTTATTTCTGTTGGAGAAAGTCCATATATAAGATATATGATACCCAATATAAAAAAACGGGTAACATGAATTTATAAAAAAGAAATTTAAATTTGATGCTGAATTTAAATACATCAAAAGTATCAATCGGATTCATATTTTTATTATACTTTTTTTATTGACAATCCCAAATTACCGTTGCTGCTTTATCATTCCGAACTTGATTCTAAAATTATAAAAAATCTAAACTCATTAGATGTTTTATGATGAATTCAAATCGTGACAAACAGTTTGACAAAAGCTATGACAAATCACTTGACAAAATCAATGACAAATTTAATGAAATTTTAATAAAAATATTTGTAAAAATAATTGAAAAATCAATAAATTATTTGTTTGACAAAATGCTTGACAAAAACAATGACAAAATGAGTGACAAAAATATTGACAAATTTATATAAATAAATTATACTAAATGCATAAAAATATTGGAGTAAATATATGGATATAATTAAAAAAGTATTAACATTTAAATCCGGCAATTTTGTATTTAGTGCTAAATTTAATGATGATAAAGGTAGTGAAATTGCTAAAAATTTTATAGATGTGTTAGTTGCATTTGAATCTATAAAATATATACCTATTCTGCCGAATATGGCATCACAAATAGAAGAAGAACTTATCAAAAAATCAATATTTTCAACAGCAGCTATAGAAGGTAATTCTTTAACACAAGAAGATGTTGATAAAATTGTTGAAGATAAAAAAATAAACATTTCTAAAGAAAGGTTTGTTAAAGAAATTCAAAATTTAAAAACAGCATATAATAAAATAAAAGATATTAATGTTTTGGATACAAAAGTATTGATATCACAAGATTTAATAAAAAATTATCACAAAATTATAACAGATGGGTTGGAAAGTGAAACAAATATTCCTGGACAATACAGGAATACAAAGGTATTTGTTGGCAACCAAGAACATGGTGGAACAAATGTACCACCAAAAATATTAGAAGATGTTAAAATGTTGATGGAAGAGTTTGTTTCATGGATAAATAGTGATGAATTATTAGAAATGCATCCAATATTTAGGGCTTGTATTGCTCATTTAAGTTTAGCATTAATACATCCTTTTGGTGATGGTAATGGTAGGACAAGTCGTATTATAGAAGCACACATTTTAAAAACTGCAGGTTATAGGTTTGTTTACACTATGCTTTCTAATTATTATTATAAAAATTTAGATGAGTATTTTATAACTTTTTCGAAAGTGTTAAAAAACAAAGATAATGATATTAGTGATTTTATTTTGTTTTATTTAAAGGGAATACTTGAATCTATAAAAACAATAAGAGAGAAAATATATATTATTATTACAGGTTTATCGTTACAATCGTATCTTTTATATTTAAAAAAGAATAATAAAATATCACCAAGGCAGTACGATTTTTTAAGTATTATGCTTGATAATAATAAAGAAGTTACGGAAAAAGAAATATCGGAAGATATCAATTTAAAAATAATATATGAAAAACTTTCTTCAAGAACAATAAAAAGAGATTTAGAGTATTTATTAAATGCAAATTTATTAGAATTTGATAAAGATACTCAAAAATATAGGATTAATTTTTTTGTATTAAATGAAAAATGGAGCAAACCTGAAAGATAAAAATAGAAAGGGCTTATGTTAATATATATAAAATAGCGACAAGATGTTGACGGAATAGTTTTGTAAAATATTTATAGTTTCAAGTCTAACAGATATATTAAATTTCTACTGTTATTTTTTTATTATTGTATTGTTGATTTCTTCGCATTCTTCTTTTTCTTCTTCTTTTGAGGGTGGGGAATTTTGTTTTTTAGTTAATATTGCCTCAGTTAGTTTTCTAAAAGTTTCTCTTAAATTACCTACTATTAAAATACAAATATAAAATAATAGTATTACGGTAAAAATCAGACAATAAATTAACGAGTTTGAATTTTCTATTTTAAAAGTTTTATTTTTTTTATCTTTTATTGTATCGTTTATTTGGTTTACTAATATTTTATGTGAATAATAATCGTCCGAAAAAGGAGAAGAAGAAATAAAATATTCTTTTCCTTTATCATTTTCAAATATTATTTTATATTTATCGCTATAAGATACTTTTTCTATTCTTACTTGTGTTACACCATTTATTATTTCGTCAAAATTTTTAGTTGGTGAAAAGAAAAATTTTTCAACTATATAAGCATCTGATTGGTCATTGGAAGATTTGATTTCAATTTCCGTAACAACAAGTCCCAACAATAAAAAGGCAAACCACACAATAATAGCAAAGGGTAACATAAACCATAGGACAGGATGTTCTTTTTCGTTTTCTGCTTTCATTTCTTTATTATATCTTTTTTATTTGCTTTTGTCGTTGTTGGCTTTCAAAGGATTCTAAGATTTTAAGCTATAACAAAATATTTGCTGAAATGTCGTTGTCGTTGGTTGCAAACAAAGAGTTTTCAAGTTTTTACTTATAATAAAACATTTGCCGACTGCGTTGTTGTCTTTCAAAGGATTTTAAGATTTTAAATTATAACAAAGTATTTGGCGAATGAAGTGTACTGAAAAGTAAGCGGTAGCGATTGGTACTCGATTGAGCCAAATACAAAGTTATAATTTAAAAGATAAATCCGTTTCGCTAAATAAATTGTAATTAAAAGGTGTAACTTTTTGTTTTCCAATAAAGTCTTAACATTAGTTCAAGGAAAAAAATAAAAAGTAGCAAAGGGGGGATCAAAATGAGAAACTTAAAAATTACAAAAGTTGTATTAAGCTTGATGTTAATGTTTGGACTTACAACCGCAAGTTTTGCAATGGGACCGGTTGACGGCAAAAAAGCACCTAAAGATAACGGTAAAGTAAAAGTTGAACAAAAGTTTGATAAAAAAGATGTAAAGAAGGATGCAAAGATTATAAAAAAAGATCAAAATAAAAAGAATATTGCTAAAAAGAATGATAAAAATATAAAGTTTTCAAAAAATAAACATCATAACGGGAAACATTTTGCAAAGAAGGGACATCATAAAGATTATAAGTTTGCTAAAAAACATGGTCATCACAACAAACATTTTGCTAAAAAAGGAAAAAACAAACATTTTGCCAAAAAACATAATAATTGCAGATGCTATTAATAGAATATAAGTTCTTTGATATATGTATATGTAAAAAATTTGTGAAAAGGTACAAAAAATATTGAATTTTGTCTCATATTGGGCTATGCTAATTGTTGCGATTTGTTACAAATAAAATTTAGGTGTAACTTTTTAAAAAGGGGGTTAGTCTAAAGTTTGTAGCAAAAAAAATGTGGAATGTAAATTCCACAAATCTAAAAAAAGGAGAAGGAAAATGAGAAAGGTAATGAGCTTGTTAGTAGCAGCAGTGTTCATGGCAGGAGTAGCAGGTGTAGCTTTTGCAGCACCAAAAGCAAAAGCATCAGCAGCAAAAGCACCGGCAGCATCATCTTTTAAAGCATTTGCAGTATATGTAGAAAATGCTTCAAAAGACAATCACTTTGCACCATCCGGTTGGATGGGAGATTTTGGTGATTTGAAATTGAACCAAGCATGCACAGAAGGACCAAGAAGCGGAAATCACTGCATCAAGATTACTTACAGTGCAAAAATGGCACAAGGCGCAGGATGGACAGGAATATTCTGGCAACAACCTGCAAACAACTGGGGAGAAAAGAAAGGTGGCTATGATTTGACCGGAGCAAAGAAATTAACATTCTGGGCAAAAGGTGCAAACGGTGGCGAAAAGATAGCAGAATTCAAGATGGGTGGAATCACAGGAGAATATCCTGATTCAGACTCAGCAGCAATCGGACCTATCGAATTAACAAAAGAATGGCAGAAATATTCAATCGATTTAACAGGCAAAGATTTGAGCCATGTAATCGGTGGATTCTGTTTTGCAGCATCTAAAGATGATAATCCTAACGGATTCATCATTTACTTAGATGACATCATTTATGAATAATCTTTATTAACAAAAAAAGAGGTAGAGAATTTTCTCTACCTCTTTTTTTTGTTCCTATAATTTACTTTTTAGATTTCTTTTCTTTTTTTTCTTCTTTTACAGGTGCAACTTCCGCATCAATCGGAGTATCAATATCCATATCATCTAACTTTTTACAACCATGTTTTTCTCTTATAAGGTTTTCAATTTCAAATGCTACTTCCGGAGTGTTTGCCAAATATTCTTTAAATTTGTCTTTACCTTGAAATCTTTCATCTTTATATGTAAAGAAAGAACCTGCTTTTTCTATAAATCCGTCTGCTACACCGATATCTACAAGGTATCCCGTTTTATCTATACCTACACCGAACATAATATCAAACTCTGCTTGTTTAAACGGTGCCGCAACTTTGTTCTTTACTACTTTTACTCTTACTCTGTTACCTAAAATTTCATCACCTTTCTTTATAGCTTCAACTCTTCTGATATCAAGTCTTACTGAAGAATAAAATTTTAGTGCAAGTCCGCCAGGTGTAGTTTCAGGGTTGCCCCACATAACACCGATTTTTTGTCTTAATTGGTTAATAAATATAATAGAAGCTTTAGATTTTGAAACTACAGGTGTAAGTTTTCTTAAACCTTGGCTCATAAGTCTTGCTTGAACACCTACAAAAGAGTCGCCCATATCTCCTTCAATTTCAGCTCTTGGAACAAGTGCTGCAACTGAATCTACAACTATTAAATCTACAGCCCCTGAACAAACAAGTTTTTCTGCTATTGCAAGACCTTGTTCACCTGAATCCGGTTGAGAAATAAGCATATCATCTACATTTACACCCAACTTTGCCGCATAGTCAGGGTCCATAGCATGTTCCGCATCTATATAAGCTACTATTCCGCCCTGTTTTTGTGCTTGTGCCGCTATACACATTGCAAGTGTAGATTTTCCTGAAGATTCCGGACCGTATATTTCTATAATTCTTCCTCTTGGTATACCGCCGATACCTATTGCTATATCCAAAGGTAAAGCTCCGGTAGGTATGGCTTCAACATTTTCGTTGGCTGTATCGCCCAATCTCATAATTGCTTCTTTACCGAAATCTTTTTCTATTTGCGACAATGCCAAATTTAAAGCTTTAAGTTTTTCATCTTTACTCATTGTATATCTCCTTTGATACTTATTTTTGTATATTATACATTTGTTTGTAATGTTTGTCAAGTGTTTATTAAAAGTTGTTTTTGCAGAGTTCTCTGAAGTTACAATATCTGCAGAAAAATTCGTTATCCGTTTTTTCAAAACAATCTTTTTCTTTAGGAATGTTGTTTTCTATATCCTTTAAAAATTCGTACATTTGTTTAGTTTCATCTTCCACTTGTTGTTCGAATTGTGCCAACATTTCGTCCGTTAAATTTACCGTATATTCATCATAAACAGGGGATAAATATACAACAGTTGAAGTGATATTTTTTGCATTTGTATTAAAATGATAACTTGCCCATAAAGAATAACCGATTAATTGTCTTGAATGTTTTGATATATCTTGTTTGCCTGTTTTCCAATCCAAAATATAAATGTTATCTTTTACCGGTATAAGGTAATCAACTTTACAGTATGCTTTGTAATTATTTATTCTTGTTTCACCGAATCCGCCCGGTTCTATTATCCAATTTTTGCTTTCGGGAACGGCGGTTTCAAATATCCATTTTAATCTTTTACTTGTTAAAAAGTTTTCTATTATTTTGTTTATTTGCGGAATAAGATCTTGTGCGGTAACGGATTCTTTTTGTTTATAATATACTTCACAAAAAGTTTTACTGTTACAATATTGTTCTGCCATTTTTGCGACATACTCTAAAAATCTCGGTCTGCTTATAGGTTTTGCCGTTTTTTGTAACCTTACTAATAAATCTCTTATAGAATCGTGAACAATGTTTCCTGTTTCAAGTGCAACGGAAGTTAACGATTTTAATTTTTGTATTTTTGTAAAAGGAATTTCTTTATCGAATTTAGGATAATAAGAATAAAAATATTGCCTTTTACAATTTTTGAAAACATCGTATCTTGATACTGACCAACCCAAGATGGAAGTGAACGGAAAATTTTTAATTTTTGGTAAATTCATGATTTTTTATTCTATCATTTATCTTTATAATTTACAATTAGAAATTTGTATCAATAAAGGTGTTAATTTATTGTATAATATAACCATGTCAAACAAATTTAATATCACTTCCGGTTTTAATAGTTTAGAATCCGTACATAAAATGAAAGAAGCAGGTGCAACCGAACTTTATGGCGGTTTTTTGCCAAAAGATTTAAACAAAAAGTGGCCTATAGCATTCAACATATTAAACAGAAGAGGGGAAGATGCCAACTTTTCCGATTGGACCGAGTTTGAAAAAGCCGTAAATCAAGCAAGAAAATATAATCTTCCGGTATATGCAACATTTAACGGTTTGTATATAGAAAAGCAGTATAAATATATTTTAAATTTGATAGATAAAGTGAGTTCGTTAAAAGGTGTAAAAGGTATAATCGTTAACGATATTGCTTTGTTGCTTTTGTTAAAAGAACGAAAATATAAAAAAGAGATAGCGATATCAACCGGCGGAACAACTTTTAATGCCGATACCGTTCAATTCTATAAATCTTTAGGTGCTAAAAGAATAATTTTAGACAGACAACTTTCCGTTGAGGATATAATAAAAATAATAAAAGCCGATAACAGTTTACATTACGAAATTTTCGGGTTTGGCGGCAGTTGCTTTTTTATTGACGGATTTTGTTCTTTCTTTCATTGTTCCGAAAAATTAAATTATAAAGATAAAATAATAAAAACATATAACACAAAACAGTTTGATACCGGATGTCATTTAATAGCGGCAAATATCGGTAAGAATAAAAAAAGTTATGAAAAAAAATATAAAGTTTCAACTTGCGCCTTTTTTAATAATTTCAGGCATAGTTGTAACTTATGTAATTTGTATGATTTAAAAAATTTACAAAATATATCTTTAAAGGTTGTGAACAGAAAAAATTCTTCTCAAGCTTTTGTAGTTGTCGTAAAACAAGCTTGTGATAAGCTGCAAGAAGAAATAACGAAAAAACAATATATAAGTTATTGTAAAAAAATACTTAAAGAAAACAATATTTTTGAGTGTAAACAAACTCAATGTTACTATAAATAATATGACAATAGAAAAAATAAAATTTATCAATAATATAAAACTTTTAGATAAATATAAAAATAAAAAATATATTTATTTAGGTAGCGAATTTTGCGAGAAAAACCTTTTTACTTTAAAAGATTTAAAAAACATTGTATCAAAGAAATATAAATGCCGAATAATATTAGTTTTTCCATACTTAACACAGCCGTATTTGGATAAAGTAAAAGATATGTTAGAGTTTATTAACAAAAACAATAACATATTTCTTGAAATAGTTTTTAACGATTGGGGGCTTTTTTATTTTATAAGAAAAAATTATCCTAATATGAAATTGGTTTTAGGCAGACTGTTAACAAAACAAAAAACAGATCCTATAGCTTACAATATCGTTTATTCAAAACAAACTATTTCATCGTCTGCGAACAACATTTTTGTTCCTAAAAAAGTATCTCAAGAAACAAAAGATTTTTTTTCACAAACTTTGATTAATTCAAAAATATTTCAAAAGTTTATGATGATAAACAATATTGTTAGAGTAGAACTGGATAATGTTAATTGGAAAATGAATATTAAGTTGCCGAAACAAATAAGAGCATCTGTTTATTATCCTTATGTAAAAATAACTACAACAAGACATTGCAGTTTTTTAAATATGGCTACCAAATGTAAAAAACAATGTGAAACACAAAATATAAAGTTGAATAAATATAGAGCGGATTATAATTACATTATAAGAGGAAACTCGATAAACTATAAAAATAATAAATTACCTGATATTAAATGTTTAGAAAATAATTGTATTGATAGAATAGTTGAAAATGAATAAAAATTCGGTTTCAATAATAATTCCTTGTTTTAATGCCGTGGAATACACAAAACAATGTATTGAAAGTGTTTTGTTGCAAACGAACATAAATTATGAACTGATTCTAATAAATAACGGTTCTACGGACGGGACAAAAGAATATTTTAAATCTTTAAAAAGAAGGTTAAAACCTAAGGAAAAACTACAGAAAGTAACAATAATTCAATCGACAAAAAATTTAGGTGTGGCAAGGGCATTAAATTTAGGTATATCAAAATCCATAGGCAAATATATCTGCTATTTAAACAACGATATTCTTGTTACAAAAGATTGGTTAAAAAAGATAGTTAAAGCCGCTAAAAGTGATAAACAAATCGGTGCGGTAGGCACAATGTTTAATGCATTTGAAGATAAAAAAATCGTAAAACTTGTTGAAGAAGATAAAAAAACAGTAGATGTGTTGGCACAGACGATATCGGCAAAAAATTCCGGCAAAATAAAAAAGGCAAAAACCATACATGGTTTATGTATGTTTATAAAAAAATCCGTTTTTAAGAAAGTGGGACTGTTTAATGAAAATTTTTATCCGTGTTTCGGTGAAGATATAGAATTTTGTGAAAGATTAAAGAAAAACGGATATAAACTTGTTGATGCTATCGATGTATTTATTTTCCATTATTGGAACAAATCCGTTCGTTCAAAACAATTTAACAAACAAAATAAAAGTATAGAAGCAGTAATGAAATCTCATTACAAAAAATTTTCAATTTCCGAAAAATGTAAAATTTAGTTCGGCATAAGTATTAATTTGTAAGGTTTTTGTTTAAAATATTTGTTTGCAACTTTTATAATATCGTCTGAATTAACGTTAGATAATAAATCCATATATTTGTCATCGTATTCATATCCTAACCCGAGCATTTCTCTTGCCGAAAGATAATAAGCTTGTCTTTCTACGGATTGATGAGCCAAAAGATAAATACCTTTAACGAAATTTTTAGTATCGTTTAATTCTTTGTCCGAAATCTTTGTATTGCATAAATCAGACATTATTTTTTCTATACCGTTTTTGGTAATATCTATATTTTTTTTGTCTAACCCTATATAAATTTCAAAATAACTTTTATCTGCTCTTGTAGGATAATTTGAGTTAACTTCATAAGCAAGGCCGAGTTTTTCTCTGAGTTCAATAAATAGTCTGCCTGTCATTCTTGCTCCTAACACAAGATTTATCATTTTTAATGTTATTGAATCCGTATCCGATATATTGGGAGCATCGTAAGCATATATTATAAATGCCTGATTAAATTTTGATTTTACAACAGTATCTTCTCCTGTTCTTGAAGGATTATCAGGTAAAACAATATCTTGCTTTTCTTGGGTTAAATTCATTTTACCGAAATATTTGTTTAATGTCTTTTTAAGAACGGTTTTTTTTATGTTTCCTACAACGGTAATAACAATTCCTTTGGTAGAATATATTTTATTATAAACATCTTTTAAATCTTGCTGAGTTAAATTTTTTAAAGTTTCTTCCGTTCCGCTTTTTATTTTGGAATAAGGATGATTCTTATCGTAAAAATCGGCTATAAATTTATCTCCTGCAACGGATTTTATGTTATCTTGTCTTACTTTTATTGATTGTATCATTAATTCTCTTTCTTTATTCATTTCATTTGAATCGAAAGCAGGATTTAATATTATATCCGAAAGAATTTCACAAGACTGGTCAAAATATTGGCTCATACAATTTAATGTCCATCCGGAATAATCGTATTCCGTATCAGGTGAAACGGATGAACCTAAATTTTCTATATCCGTAGCCAAAATTTCGGAAGATCTTTTATTTGTAGATTTGTTCATTGTGTTATATAAGAGTGCAGTTACACCTGATTTTGAACTGTCTTCATGTAAAACGGATATCGGAGAATTTAATTTTAAACATAATATTTCAACCGATTTTGTTTGTTTAAATATGACTTTTATACCATTGTCTAAGTTAAATACATCCATTTTTGTTCCTCCGAAACTTATAGAAGTAAATAATATTACAGATAATAGAATTGTTACAAAATGTTTCATTTTGGGAATACTACCACCTTTGATAATTTATCTTTGGAATAATATTTTTTCATAAAGTTTTTAACATCATCAATCGTAACTTTTTCTATATTTGCCAAATAGTTTTCTAAAATTTCGGGATGTCCGAAAAGTTTCCAGTATCCTAATAAGCTTGCCTGTTCGTTAACGGTTTGAAGTTCGAATAACCAATCGGATTTCATATTTATTTTTATTTTCTGTAACTCTTCCGATGTAGGACCTTCGTTTGTAAATTTATCTAATTCTTCAATAAGAGTCTTTTTAATTTCTTCATATTTATCTTTTTCAAAAATTGCGGATATATATGCTGCCCCCGTTCCGTTAAGAGTCATAAAAGATGAACTTATAGAATAAACCAATTGTTTTTCTTCTTTTAATATTCTGTTTAATCTTGAAGATTTTCCTGATCCTAAAATATTTAAAGCAACATCTGCTACATACACATCTTTAGAGTTCATATCAGGTCCTAAGAATCCTGCCAACATATATGTGTGTGCTAACTTATCTGTCGTAGTAACTTCCATTCCTTTATCATCTTTTTCGATTATGTTCGGTTCAATAAGGTTAGGATTAGTGTTTTTGTTTTGTCCTAAAGTTTCGGCTATTACTTTTTTTGTTTCTTTAATATTTATATCACCTACAACGGCAATAACCATTCTTGACGGTATATAATGCTGTTTAAAATATTTTACTATTTCTTCTCTCGGTATATTTGCTATTACATCTTCCGTACCTATAACACTGTTTTTATATGCTGCTTGTTTATATATTGTTGCCATAAATTTTTCGAAAAGTTGAGAATGAGGATTATCTTTATGTCTTTGAATTTCTTCTATGACAACTTTTCTTTCCGGTACTATTTCTTTTTCGGGAAATAACGGGTTTGTTACCATGTCGGAAAGCATTTTTATTGCTTGAATATAGCCGTCTTTTTGGATATCAATATAAAAGCAGGTATATTCTTTTGAAGTTGCGGCGTTTACATAACCGCCCATATTTTCTATGTTTTCCATTATTTCGGTATTGCCGGGATAATTTGTCGTTCCTTTAAATACCAAATGTTCTATGAAATGAGAAAGTCCTGCCTGTTCTGGATTTTCGTTTATTGAGCCGGTTTTTACCCAAATATATACGGATACTATAGGAACGGAAGTATCTTTTTTCAGTATGGCCGTTAAACCGTTTTTGAAATTCATAAATTTTACTCCTTTAAATACATCACAATATATCTGTGTGGTTAAAAATAATAATGTAATGAGTATAAAAATTTTTTTCATTTTTCGTTTTTTGTAAAAACACCTTTTGCTTTTGCAATTCTAAACAAATCTACTATTGAATAAGCCCATAATCCGGCAAAGAAAATATTGAACATCAACATTGTGTTAGGGTTTTCCTCTTGGAATTTATAATAAATGTTTTTAAATTGTTCTATATTTTGAAAATTTGTAACGGCATCTAATGTTTCCTGACCGACAGTTGAAAAAAATGTTGATGCCAACAGAAAAAACAGTGCAAGTGCCAAACTAATAAAAAAAATTGCTTTTTTCCACTCTTTTATTATCAAGTGCCCTGTTCCCGGACCTAACACCAACGTCACTAAACTTGCTAATAGTAAAGTTAATTTATCTTTATTCATAGTTTATTTCTTCTTTAATAATTCCGTTGCTAACTTTGCTGCTTCAATTGCATCTCTGGAATAACCGTCAGCACCGATACTGTTTGCAAATTCTTGTGTTAACGGTGCACCACCGACCATTATTTTTGCATCTATATTTAAGGCCTTTTTTAAATTTATAACTTTTTCCATTTCTATCATTGTTGTTGTCATCAGTGCAGATAATCCTATAATATCAACATGTTCCAATTTCGCTTTTTCAAGAATTTCTTCTTTACTTACATTTTTGCCTAAATCAAAAACTTCAAATCCAAAACTTTCAAGAACTGCACAAACTATATTTTTGCCTATATCGTGAACATCACCTAAAACGGTTGCCATAACAACTTTACCCGCAACTTTTTGATTTTCTTTCTTCAGTAAAGGTTTTATGTAACTGAAAGCAAGTTGTGATGCTTCCGCTGCCATAATAACTTGTGGTAAAAAGTATTCTTTTGATGAAAATTTGTCACCGACAACATTTAATGCTTTTAATATAAGTTCGTTTGATATTGTTAAAGGTTCTGTTCCTTCTTTTAATAATTCTTCTATCAAATCTTTAATATAATCTTTATCACCGTTAATTATTGCATTAAACAATCTTTCTTTAGGGGAAAGTTTTGTTTCTTCTACTACGGCTTTTTTTGCAACTGTTCCGTATTTTGCAACATATTCTTTGGCATTTGCATCTTTACCTAACAAAAGATTTCTTGCATATTCGTCATCGATTGTCCAATCTACACTCGGATTACATATTGCCAAATCAAGACCGGCATTAACCGCCATTTTAAGAAAAGTTGAGTTTATGGTTTGTCTTGAAGGAAGCCCGAACGAAATATTTGATACACCAAGTATTGTTTTACATTCAGGGAACAATTTTTTGGATTCTTTTATTGCCGTTAAAGTTTCTTTAACTTGTTTTGCGGACGAACTTACGGCCAAAGTTAAATAATCAAAAATTATTTCGTCTCTTTTTATACCGAATTTATCTGCGTAGGACAATATTCTTTTGGCTATTTCTATTCTGTCTTGCCAAGTTTTAGGAATACCTTTTTCATCTACGCATAAACCTATAATACTTGTTCCGTATTTTTTTGCTATAGGTAAGATTTTTTCCAGTTTTTCTATTTCTCCGTTAACCGAATTTATTAACGGTTTTCCTGCACAATGTTTACATGCATTATCCAAGGCATCGGGAAAGCTGGAATCTAAAGATAACGGTAAATTAACTATTTCTTGTATTTCGTTTACGGCATTTATAATAAGTTTTGTTTCATCTCCGCCGGGAAGCCCCATATTAACATCCAAAATGTCTGCACCTGCTTGTGCCTGAGTTCTTGCTTCGGATTTTACTAGTCCGAAAATATTTTGCGAAAGTTCTGCCTGAAACTTTTTTCTTCCGGTAGGATTTATTCTTTCACCTATTTTTATCGGTTTATTTAAAAGGTTCAAATCAATTGCTTTTGTTCTTGAAGACATTAAATGATGAACAATCGGTTTTCTTATAACGGGCGGTTTATTTTTTAAATTTTCAGCTAACATCTTTATATATTGAGGATCTGTTCCGCAACAACCGCCGAGCATATTTATTCCGTAACCGTATGCTTTTAAACAATATGTCGTGAATTCTTCGGGACTACCCGGAAAAACAGTTTTTCTGTTTATAAATTGAGGCATACCAGCATTAGGTTTAAATGATATAGGTAAATTTGTGTTTTCTGTCATAAACTTTGCAAGTTTTAAAAGGTCTTTCGGACCTACCGAACAGTTCATACCTATAGCATCAACATCAAGACTTTCCGCCATAGCAATAAAACTCAAAACATCCGTTCCTGTTACCGAAGTTCCTTCGTTTGTAAATGTCATTTGAGTAATAACAGGTCCGGAAAAAACATCTTTCACCGCAAGAACAGCCGCTTTTAATTCTTTAATTTCGGTCATAGTTTCTATAACTATTAAATCTACACCGCCATCTCTTAAAAGTTCGGCTTGTTGCTTAAATGCTTCATAAGCTTGGTCAAAAGAAACATTTCCTAACGGATATAAATATGAACCTATGGAAGAAATGTCGCCTGCGACAAAAGCCCCTTTTCTGTTGGCTTGTCTTTTTGCAATTGATACACCTGCAAAAATAATATCTTTTATTTTACCTTGAAGATTACATTGCTCAAGTTTTAGCTTATTTGCTCCGAAAGTGTTTGCAAGAATAATATCGGAACCGCTATCGATATAAGAAGCATATATTTTTTCTATTCTTTCCGGGTATTTTATATTCAATTCTTCAGGTGTGGAAACTCCTTCCAAAAAATTATATTTTTGAAGTTCCGTTCCTGTAGCACCGTCAAGTATCAAAACTCTTTTAGTTAATAAATCTCTAAATTCTTGTCTATTCATATCTTGTATATTCTATCATAATTTAAATATATAATGAAAAAACGGAATGTTTTTTAGAATTAAGATTATTTTTTTATTATTCCAAGCAAGGCAGAAACCGATTTTCTCGGTATCATTTGAAGAGAGGGAGCTAATGTTATTCCCAGTTTATCCGCACCTAACCACTGCAAGAAATTCTTTTGGTTTTGTATAGGCCAATCTCCATATCCGGGGGAAAATCTCATTGTAGTTGTTCCATGTTCAAGCTTTATTTCATTACATATGTTTTCTACCAACTCTTCTATGGCTACCGAACCTATGGAATCTAAAATAAAAGCAGACATTACATCTTTTCTTTCTAAAAAATAAGAAATTTTTGTGTCAATGGAAAATCCTATGGTTGCTATTAAACCACAAACCGAGTTTGAATTTTCCAATAATTTAAAAATATCTTTACTGTTAATACAAAAATCGTCTAAATATATTTCCGTTCCTTTTATGTTTTTTGTTGCAAAAGAAAGTGCATATTTAGGTTGTAATAATCTTTTAGATAAAGATATCATTTCTAAAATTGAAGTTTCTATTCTTGTATCAATTTTAGTTCTATATTTATTTGCCCCCATTCTTACAAGTACATGGTTATAATCTATCTTTAAATTTAAAATATTTTCGTTCATTTCTAATTCTTAAAAGACTTTGTAACTACAAAAGTCTTTTCGTTCTGCTTTATATGAACAACTACTTGTTCCGTATAAATAATTGTTCCGAAAGAATCCGTATATTTAATGTTTAATGTATGAATTCCTTCCTGTAAATATATTCTACTCATATTTATTTGTTCTGGCAATGTTCTCCATGACCTTTTATCTGCTTTTTCAAGTAAAGAATTTGTAACGTTCAAAATACTGTTGGCAAGTATACTGAAAGTATGATCGTTATCGGATTCTTGTTGCCTTATTTGGTTTGTAACAACTTTTGCAAGAACATATCTTCCTACGGCTCTTGCGATAGTTTTAGAATATATTGCAAGGTTTTCTCTTTGTAAAGCGGCTATCATTAAAGAACCTATATCACAAACTTTATAACTTTTATAATCCGAATTTGTAATATCTTTATTAAAATTTACTTCTTCTATAACGAAAGACGAAATCTTATTGTTGTATCTCTCGTATCTCGGGAAAGCTATTTTTATGTAATCATCGGAAAATCCCGCTTGAACTGCAGCTCTGACTTTTTCCGCTTGTTCCTGTTCATAACTTTCAACTTTAACTGAGGTAAAATAAGGCCAAGCTCTATAAAAGGACATTTCTATTATATCGTCTATTTTTCTTGGCGATATACCATTATAATTTACTATTATGAGTTCGCCGGAATTTTCTTTTCTTTCAGGTTCCGTTATGGAATATTGTTTTCTTAATTCGTTTGCTTCCTGCGAAAATCCTAATTTTTTATATAAATTGTACAGACTGTATATTAAATCTTTCGGTGCAGGTAAACTATATACATTGTGATTTGAAGAATAACTTTTTAAAGCCAATTTATAAGATATTACTGCATCGTTATAATATCCCGCATTTTCATAAACTATTCCCATAAAATATCTTATAAACGGGTCGTCGGTATAAAAAGCTTTACCGTAACTATCAACATTTTGTTTTTTAAACAAATTATCAACTTGTCTTGCTTCAACTACGGCCTCGTTATTTTGATTTTGAAGAATATAATTTAATGCACAAAATACATTTATATAAGCCATTTCGTAAGGATTGCCGTAATAAGGAATTACATTATCGTTTGCAAATAAAGAAAATGCTGCGGCGGAAATACTTTTTGTATAGTTTTGGTCGTATATTTGTTTTGCTTGTTCAAAAGAATTGTTACTGTCCTGATAATTCTTTGATATATGTTGCATCAACCCTAAATCAACATAATACAAAAATTCATTTTTTGTTCCGTAAGCTTTTTTTGACGAACTTATTAATTCTTTAGCTTGTTCGTTACTGTTACAAAACATATCTTTTTCAAGTTTTGAATAGTAGCTGTTTAAACCCGAACAAGAACAAAATATAAAAGTTATTGATAAAAATAAAAAGTATATTTTTTTCAATTACTAAGACCCTTTAAAAGAATTTGTTAACAAAAATCTGTTTCTGCTTTTTCTTATTTTTGTTTTCAATTCTTTTGTTTCAACCAATTTACCGTTTTCGTCCAAATATTTTATTATTATATTATATTTCCCTTTAGGTAAACTTAATGTTGCCATATTTATTTCCTGCGGTAAACTTCTCCAAGATCTTAAATCTACTTTATTAAGAGTGTTTACCCTATCTTTTATGCTACGTACATTAGAGGCGGTTTCTCGATCGAGATTTTCCAACAATTTCTTTTTACTGTTTTTACTTAAATCTTTGTCGGCTATAATATCTCTCTTCTTTTGTTCGTATTGTTCACGAATAATATCTATTTCTTTTAGTGCCGTAACATATTTGTTTATTTTTGAATAAAATACTGCCTTATAATTGGGCTCTCCCAAATCTTTTTTTAAAATTGTTGAAAAATCTGTTACAAAATAACTTTTGGAATGATATTTCTTTGAAGTATCTTCTTCGTTTGTAGCTTCAATTTCGAAAGAGCTTATTTTGTTGTAATATTCTTGATATATCGGAAAAGCTGCAGAAATTTCATGAACATTGAATTCTCGTTCTACATAGTATCTATAGGAATTATTTATTTTATAATATTTGTCCCATGCCAAATCAAAAGAGAGAGTTACAATTTGTTCAACTCGTTTGGGGGCAAGCCCGTTATAATTTATGATGAACAAAGTTCCATTATCATTTGTGTACAATTGTTTTGCATAAGGATAAGTTTTTATTAAATTTTTTGCATCTTCGCTAAGGCCATAATGGCAGTAAAGAGTGTACAAATTATTTATTAAATCTTCGGGAACGTCAACATCACAAATATTATAATTTGCGTAAGCTAAAAGTGCCAACTTGTAAGATACCATTGCATCGTTAAGGTAACCTGCATTTTGGTATATAAGTCCCATAAAGTATCTTATGAACGGATCATCTTTGTATATGGCATTTTTTTCATCAATTTTTATTTTGTTGAAAAGATTGTTTACTTGTCTTGCTTCAACTGCTGCTTCATCTTTTTTCCCTTTGAATCTTCTTGTTTTAAGATAGTTCAATGCACAGAAAAAGTTTGTGTATGCCATTTCATAATCTTGACCTAAATAATAACTCGGTAATAATGTGTCGTTATTAAAAAAAGTGGAGGTATAATCTTTCATTGAATATATTGATTTTGCTTTTTCAAAAGTTGAGTTGCTTTCTTTGTAGTCGCCGTTTAAATGGTACAAAAGGCCAAGCTCCAAAGAGTATAAAAGTTTGTTGTATTTGTCGCAATCCTGATAAAAATCGGCAGCAAAATTAACAGCACCACTTATATTTCTTTGTTCTATAAGTGGTGCTAAATCGTTATAAAATTCGTTTACTTTTGTTGTTGCACAAGAAGTTAAACTTATAAATATTAAAAATAGTATAAAATATTTAACTCTTTTTAAGTGCATTCTTTAATTATGCTTTATATTTACTTTTTCCTACAACTTTTTTAATTTTCTTTTGACCTATCCAAACTTTTTCGTTTGTTTCAATGTCGATAAGTTCAAGTTCTACCTGATAATATTTCAAAGTTGTCTTTTTTACTGCATCGGTTATAGTGTTTATTTGACCTTTTAACATATAATCGGCACCTAATTCTTTACCGAACTTTTTTACTGTTGCAGGATCTGAAAAATCTGCTTGGTCCATTCTTTCGCTTCTTATTTCTTCTCTTTGATCTTTAGATGCAACAAATGTTGCTTTACCGGTATTTAAAAGAGCGATTTCAAGATCTTTTGTAAATGTTTCGGTGTTTATATGTTCGTCGCTTTTATTTAAAATTGTTCCTACGATAATTCTCGGCTTATTTTGTTTTTGTGCAATAAAGTTTTCTAACCAAGGTTTTGCTACCGAATCCGATATCATTTCATCTGCAACAAGTTTTGAATCGGTATCGTTCCAGTTACCGCTTAAATCTATTTGTTCATCTTCAGCAACTCTTGTAACTTTCGGTGTTGATGAACAAGAAAATAAAACTACTGCAAAACTTAATAAACAACCCATTAAAAATAATTTTTTCATATTAACTCCTTAAATTTATATTTTATCTTTATAATCTATCCTTTTATTATACAACTTATTACTAATTATTATCAATAAATTAAATTTGTTTGAAAATTTATATTTTGGGCTACAACTTCAAATTTTAAAACTTCATGTATAGTTCGCTTCGCTACAAACTACATACACTACAGCCTTAAAATTTTTCGTTTCGCCTCAAACTATAAAATTTTTTTAATGTATGAATTATAAATTATGAATCTAAATATAAAATTTGCTATACTACTTTTTGTAGTTTAAAACTTAAAAATTTTAATGTTTTTGGATTCAATTCTTTTAAAATCATAAAGTTCGTTATTTGTTTGTAGAAATTTAAAAAGGAGAATTGAAATGGTGAAAATATGTAACAGATGTGGTAGTTTAGGGGAAGATTCTTGTCCTAGTTGTAGTGTGAGAGATACCATGATTGAAATAAATACTCCTATAGGAAAAGAACTGTACCACAAGTATTATGATGAAAAAAAATCCACTAAAGTTGCAAATATAAATATTACAGAAGAAGATAGACAAAAGGATATATTAAAACAACAAAAAATAGCAATAATTGTTTTGATTATAATATTGGTATTTACAATAATTATGGATATAAAAATTTTATCAGATTGCAAAGAAGAAAAATATATAGAAATACATAATCAAAATTTAACATTACAAAATAAAATAAAACCTATACTTTCACACACTAAAGAAATGAAAGAAAAAATATTAACATTAAATATGGCAGGTTATTATTAAATTATGGATAAAAAAGAAAAAATAAAAGAAAATAAAGTAGATATTATAGTGCTTTTATTTTTAATACTATTAGGATGGGGATTTCATACTTATATTGAAAATACAGATCAATATAAAAAATATAAAGAAGAAATAGAATTAAATAGAAATTTGTTAAACACATATGAATTGGCAGTGAGATATGATAATTCTCTAAAACAAGAATTTGAAAATATAAGGTATAGAAATTCCTATTAATAAAATACTTTTAATTTCAAAATATGCATGGTTGTTCAAGACCTTAAGATTTTATTTTAGAATAAGAAACGGCAATTTATAATTTACAATGTATAATTTATAATAAATGAAAAAAGCAGGAAGAATTTTCTTCCTGCTTTTGATATTTAAAATCTAAATCCGTTTCGCCAAAAATAATTAAAATTTATTTTATAATTGTATAACTTATATATTATAAAAACACTTGACAAATATAATTTATATATTATAATATTTGTGTGTAAAAATAACTTATAGGTTATATTATGAATATAAAAAAGCAACTTATCAATACTTATCAAAAAAAATTTGATATTTTAAAAAAAGCAATTATAGAAAAACCGGCTCAAGGTTGGTTAAAAACTATAAGACAACTTTTTTGTATGAACACTACACAATTTTCTAAAAAACTTAAAATATCTCAACCAAGACTTATTTATATGGAAAAAAATGAAAAGAATTTAAAGCTTTCCACTATGGAAAAAATTGCGGACGAATTAAATTGTGATTTTGTTTATGCCCTTGTTCCAAGAGAAAATATAAATAATGTTATTCATAACAAAGCTAAGCAAAAAGCTTTACAAATTATAAATAAAGTTAATAATAATATGAGTTTAGAAAATCAATTAGCAGAAAATGAATATATGTTAGAAGAAACAATAGAAGATTTATTAAATAAAAAAGTTACAAAAATTTGGGATGATTAAAAATGAATATATTTGAAACAGACGATAATTCCACACCGTTAACTGAAGAAGAAAAAGACGGTTTAAAATTAAAATGGATTACGAATAGAGCGGAACTAAACGAACTTGAAACTAAAGGTATAATAGAAGCAGAGTTGTGGCTTTTAACAAACAAGAAAAATATATTAAATGAAACTTTTATAAAAAGTTTGCACAAAAAAATGTTTGGAAAAATTTGGAAATGGGCAGGAAAATTTAGAATAACAGAAAGAAATATAGGAGTTGCTCCATACCAAATACAACCGAATTTAAAAGTATTGTTTGATGATGTAAATTATTGGATAAACAATAAAACTTTTAGTGAAAAAGAAATTGCTGTTAGATTTCATCATAGGTTAGTTTCAATTCATCCTTTTGTAAACGGTAACGGAAGGATATCAAGAATAATGGCAGATTTGCTAATGCAACGATTTGGCTTACAAAAGTTTAGTTGGGGAAATTGTAATTTGTCGGAAATTTCTATTGTAAGAAAACAATATGTTGCTGCTTTACAACTTGCAGATAAAGGCGATTATTCAAAACTTTTAGAGTTTGTTGATAATCAATAGATAATAAATAAGTATAAAATAAAAAAACGGGAAGAAAATTTTCTTCCCGTTTTTACATTATTGTTGTTCTTGGCTCTCAAAGAATTTGAGATTTTAAATTATAATGAAGCATTTGCCGACTGCGGTGTACAAAAGTGAAACGGTACATAAAGAAGGTAAATGCAAAATTATTATTTAAAAGATAAATTCGTTTCGCCAAGAAAATTATTTTATAATTTTCTTAAACTTTCTCTTCCCTGCTTGAAGTATCATTCCGTTTTTAATTTCTATTTCTGTATCACTTGTCACTTTCTCATTATCAACCTTTGCTCCGCCCTGTTCAATTAATCTTCTGGCTTCGTTTTTACTTGATACCATTTTAGATACGAACAAAAGTTCAGATAATTTTATTTTATCTTTATCACATTTATATTCTTCTATTTCTGTAGGCAAATCTTTGTTTGCAAATATTTTGTTAAACTCGTTTTTTGCATTTTCTGCTGCTTCTTTGCCCCAATATCTTTCAACTATAATTGAACCGAGCTTCATTTTAGCTTCTTTCGGGTGCATTTGTTTTATTTCGTCTAAATTTTCCTGTGTTAAAAGTTCATAATAAAACATCATAAGGTCATCGGATATAGACATTAACTTACCGAACATATCTTGCGGTTTATCGTTTAATGCAATGTAATTGTTATAAGATTTTGACATTTTTTTAACACCGTCAGTTCCTACAAGTAACGGCATTGTTATAACAACTTGAGGTTCTTGACCTGCATCTCTTTGCATATCTCTTCCTAAAAGAAGGTTGAATTTTTGGTCGTTACCGCCAAGCTCAACATCCGCTTGTAAAGCAACGGAATCGTATGCCTGAAGTAAAGGATACATAAACTCAACTATACTTATAGGAATATCCGCTTTAAATCTTTTTTCAAAATCATCTCTAACAAGCATTTGTGCAACCGTATGTTTAGATGCCAATTTTAAAAGGCCTTCTATACCTAAAGCATTTAACCATTTACTGTTAAATACAACTTCTGTTTTTTCTCTGTCCAAAATTTTGAAAACCTGATCCTGATAAGTTTTAATATTTTTCATTATTTGTTCTTCGGTCATCATAGGTCTTGTTGCGGATCTTCCGGAAGGATCACCTATTCTTGCAGTAAAATCACCGATTAAAAATACTATTTGGTGACCTAAATCCTGAAAAACTTTTAACTTATTTATAATAACACTATGCCCCAAATGTAAATCCGGAGCGGTAGGATCAACTCCCAATTTTATTCTTAATTTTTTACCGGAATTAAGTTTTTTTACCAACTCTTCTTCCGATATAATTTCGTTTGTTCCTCTTCTGATTAATGAAAGTGCATCTACTTGTGACATATTTACCTCTTTTCTTCTAATCTTCTGTCGTTTTCAGTCTTCTATGCATCCATACATCTATGCATCAAAAATTGTCTTTGGCAGTTTTTAGATTGAAAGTTTTTGTAACAACTTATAATTTTCTACGTTAAATTCTCTTTTTAAGTTAGGAAGTTCGCTAAAAGGTGTAAGTTTTATTCTTCCTTTTTCCAAACCAACAAGAATATTTGTTTTGCCTTCTTTTAGTACTCTTATAGCTTCAGCACCGAAAGCAGATGCCAAAATTCTTTCTCTTGCTGTTGGTGTTCCACCTCTTTGAATATATCCTAAATTACTTACTCTTACATCAAGTCCGGTTTTGTCTGCTATTTCTTTTCCAAACTCAAAAGAGTTTCCGCAACCTTCCGCATAAGCAACTATTAAAGAATTTTTTCCTGAAACACTTGCTTGTCTGAACTTATCGCATAATTGTTCCATATCAGGTTTAACTTCAGGAACAATTATAACTTCCGCACCGGCTGCAAGACCTACTGACAAAGTTAAAAAACCATGATGTCTTCCCATAATTTCTACAACAAATATTCTGTCATGACTTTTTGCAGTATCTCTTATTTTATCTATTGCATCAACAGCTGTGTTAAGTGCGGTATCGTAACCGATAGTTTCTTCGGTTCCGACAACATCGTTATCTATTGTTGCAGGAAGATTTACAACTTGTACACCTTCTTTGCTTAAAGCTTCACCTGCAGCAAGAGAACCGTCTCCACCGATAATTACAAGACTGTCTATTTTCAAATCATTTAATATTTTAATTGCTTTTTTTCTTCCGACTTCCGTTTTAAGTTCCGGACATCTTCCTGTTCTTAAAATCGTTCCACCGAGATTTATTATTCCGCTAACAGTTCTTGCAGTCATATTTATATAATCGCCATCCAAAAGACCACCGAACGCTCTTTTAAAACCTACCATTTCAAAACCGCAATAAATTCCGGTTCTTACAACGGCTCTAACGGCAGCATTCATTCCGGGAGCATCTCCGCCGGCAGTAATTATACCTACTCTTTTGTTAGCCATAATAAAACCTCCGATATACACATATAACGCACCTATTTTACAAAATTAAAGTTTATAGGGCAATGTTTTTAAATAATCCATTTCATATTTATGTTATATTTTTAGTATAATAATAAGAAAATAATAATATGGAGGAATAAGATGGCAGAAATAGTTATAACTGAAGCAAACTTTGAACAGGAAGTTGTAAAATCGGATATTCCCGTATTGCTTGACTTTTGGGCTCCATGGTGCGGACCTTGCAAAATGTTGTTACCCGTAGTAGATGAAATAGCAAAAGAATATGAAGGAAAAATAAAAGTAGGTAAAGTTAATACGGACGAAAATATGTCGTTGTCTTCACAATTTCAAATAACATCTATTCCTTGTCTTATAATATTTAAAGGCGGAAAAGCAATAAATAAAATGGTTGGTTTCAGACCTAAAACTGCTATAGAACAGGAGATAAACAATGTTTTATAAAAAACTGTTTGGTTTTTTATTGTTTGTAATTGCTTGTGTATCTTTATCTTGTGCGGAAGTATCTTACGATTTTACTTTACAGGATTTGGAAGGTAAACCTATCTCTTTATCCGATTATAAAGGTAAAGTTGTCTTTATAGATTTTTGGGCAAGTTGGTGTCCTCCTTGCAGACTTTCGATTCCTTATGTGGAAAAATTGTATGAACAGTATAAAGATAACGAAGATTTTGTTGTGTTAGGTATAAATTTACAGGAAAGCAAAGAAGATATAACAAAATTTATGAAAAAACAGAAAATGAATTATCCGATATTGTTAAGTGACAATAAAGTTATATCGAATTATAAAATATCTTCCATACCAAGATTTTTTTTGATAGATAAAAACGGAGATATTTATAACAAATATGTCGGTTTTGCGCCCGGTGTAGAAGAACTTTGGCAAAAAGATATTGAAAAATTATTAAAATAAGAGAGAAAATATATGATATATGATGTTGTAATAGTTGGTGGCGGTCCTTCCGGAATGTCTGCGGCAATATATGCTTCAAGAGCAAGACTTAAAACTTTACTTATAGAAAAGGCGGGTTGTGGCGGACAAATCGCAATAACGGACCATCTTGAAAATTATCCGGGTTTTGAAGAAGGTATAAACGGTTTTGATCTTGCAATGAAAATGGAAAAACAGGCAAGAACTTTCGGCTGTGAAATAGCTTATGGTGAAGTTTCTTTTATAGAAACTGAAGATGCAATAAAAAAAGTTATACTTTCCGATAAAAAGGAATATTTTACAAAAACAATTATTATAGCAAGCGGAGCCAATTTTAAAAAATTGGCTGTTGAAGGGGAACAAGAGTTTATCGGTAAAGGGGTATCGTATTGTGCTACTTGTGACGGTCCTTTCTTCAGAAATAAGGAAATTGCCGTTGTAGGTGGCGGCGATTCCGCATTACAGGAAGCACTATATTTAACAAAGTTTGCTACAAAAGTTAATTTAATTCATAGAAGAGACCAATTCAGAGCTGCAAAAATTTTACAAGAAAAAGTTTTTGCAGAACCTAAAATAAACATAATATTTGATTCGGTTGTAGAAAAAATTTCGGGTAACCTTTCTGTAGAACAAATAATGTTAAAAAATGTTAAAAATAATATTTCATCACAGTTATCAGTTAACGGAATATTCGTTTTTGTAGGTTGGTTACCTAACACAAAATTTTTAGAAAATACAAACATAAAATTAAATGAAGCAGGTTACATTATAACCGATGACAATATGAAAACATCCGTAGAAGGTGTTTTTGCTTGCGGGGATGTAAGACAAAAAATATTAAGACAGGTTGTTACAGCCGCAGGTGATGGTGCAATAGCAGCAATTTCCGCTCAACATTTTATAGAAGGATAAAAATTTTTGCAAAACATGAGGTATAGAGAGCTGGAAGAATAGAGGGATAGAAACGGCAAAGGCAAAAGATTTTGTTATCCAATACTTGGTACGTGATTTCGTAGTTGAGATGTTTCCTTACATCTATACCTCCATATATCCGTACCTCTAAAAATCACGGAGTGATTTTTTATCATGGCTAAAGTTTTATATATTATAGATGCAAGTGCATACATTCATAGAGCATATCATGCAATAAGACCGCTTACAACATCTACCGGTATTCCTACCAATGCTGTTTACGGCTTTATAAAACTTGTTAACAAAATAAAAAATGAACAAAAACCGGACTATATTGCGGTATGTTTTGATCATCCTTCAAAAAATTTCAGGCATCAGTTATCACCGGTATATAAAGCAAACAGAAAACAAATAGATGAAGATTTAATAAAACAAATGCCTATAGCAAGAGAATCGGTTAAAGCTATGAACCTTGCTTCATTTGAAATGGCGGGTTTTGAGGCCGATGATGTTATAGGAACGGTAGCTAAAAAAGCGGAAAAAGAAGGAATAAAAGTTGTTATTGTTACCGGTGATAAAGATTTGTTTCAACTTGTAAACGATAATATTCATATTTGGAACGAATCCAAAAATATAATGTTTGACAGTCAAAAAGTTTATGAAAAGTACGGTTTATATCCCGACAAAATTGTGGATATGTTAGCCCTAATGGGAGACAATTGCGATAATGTTTGCGGTGTTAAAGGTATAGGTGAAAAAACTGCCGTAAAACTTATAAATACTTACGGTTCTGTTGAAGATATTATTGCAAATGCCGATTCCATTAAAGGTAAAATATCTCAAGCAATTAAAGACGGAGCAAATGATGTTTTGCTAAGTAAAAAATTGGTACAACTTGAACTTAATGTTCCTATAGATGTTTCTATAGAAAATATGAAATTCAACGAAAACTTATTTGAAACCGCACAAGATTTTTTACAGAAATATGAACTATATAGTTTTATACCGAACAAATCTCAACAAGAGGATTTTCAGTCGGAACAAGAAACAAAAGAGATAGTATCACCTGTTCAAAAAAATATAATCCGTAAAGAAACAAAAAATATTGTAAAAATAGTTGATACTATAGAAAAAGCAAACGCGCTTAAACAAAATTTGTTACAACAAAAAGAAATATCTATAAACATTGAAACTGCAGGTTCGGGCATAATGCAAGATTTGATAGTAGGTGTTTCTTTATGTTATGGACAAGAAAACAATTATTATATTCCTATAAATCATAACGATTTTATATTACAGCAAATACAGCAAGACGAGTTTGTTGAAATATTTAAACCGGTATTTGAAAATGGAAATATAAATTTTATCGGTTGTGACTTAAAATTTATTAAACATATTTTAAAAACATTAAATATAGAATTAAAAAATATAAGTTTCGATGTTATGATAGCTTCTTATTGTATTAATCCGTCACAACAGCACACAATAGAAAATTTAGCACTAAAATATCTTAACTTTTATATAAAAACAGATGAAGAGATTTTTTCTAAAGGAACAAAGAAAATAAAAGCCGACAATATAGATATAGAAACATTGGCAGACTATTCCTGTTCCAAATCAATAAGTGTTTATAATTTAAAAGACGTATTATCAAACGAATTGGAAAAAAATAATTTATCAAAATTGTTTTATGACATAGAAATGCCTATAGTTCAAGTGTTATACGAAATGGAAGATATCGGTATAAAAACAGACAAAAATTTTTTAGATGATTTTGATAAAGAGTTAATAAATGCAATATCCGTTATAGAACAAAATATTTATAATTTGGCAGGGGAAACATTTAATATAAATTCTCCTAAACAGTTGGCAACAATATTATTTGAAAAAATGAATTTACCTGTAATCAAAAAAACAAAAACAGGGTATTCTACGGATGAATCCGTTTTGGCAGAACTTTCACAATATGATATTGCCAACGAAATATTGAAATACAGAGAATTACAAAAATTAAAAACGACTTATGTCGATTCCGTAAGAAAATTTACCGAATTTGAAGGGGAAAGAATACACACGATATTTAATCAGGCAGTAACTACAACAGGCAGACTTTCTTCTTCGGATCCGAATTTACAAAATATTCCTATAAGAACGGAATATGGTAGAAAATTCAGAAAAGTTTTTGTGGCAGATGAAGGTAAAATATTTGTTTCGGCAGATTATTCTCAAATAGATTTAAGATCTTTGGCACATATATCCAAAGATGCAAACTTAATTAAAGCTTTTTGTTCGGGACAAGATATTCATACCGCAACAGCTATGGAAGTTTTTAACATTGCAAATAAAGAAGATGTTACAAAACAGCAAAGAATGGCTGCTAAATCTATCAATTTCGGTATAGTTTACGGGATATCTTCGTTCGGTTTATCAAAACAGTTGGATATTCCGGTAAAACAGGCAAAAGAATATATAAATAGCTATTTTGCAAAATATATCGGCATAAAAAATTGGTCTAACAGAATAATAGAAGAAACAAAACAAAAAGGTTATGTTAAAACAATTACCGGAAGAATAAGATATATACCGGAAATAAATTCTACAAATAAACAAATAGTATCTTTCGGTGAAAGAATGGCTCTTAATACTCCGGTTCAGGGAACATCGGCTGATATTATTAAAATAGCTATGATAAATGTATCTAAAAAATTAAAAGAACAGAACTTGAAAGCCAAAATTCTTTTACAGGTTCATGATGATTTATTGCTTGAAGTTCCAAAAGAAGAAGAAAAAATTGTAATAAATATGCTAAAATATGAAATGGAGCATTCCGTAAAATTGGATGTTCCTTTGTTGGTTGAAGTAAAAATAGGTAGTAATTGGGCGGAAATGCAAAATTTTACAAAGTAAAATTTTGAGGTATAGAGGAATAGAAGTATAGAGGGATAGAAACTACAACAGAAAAATAATTTGTCATCCTGTACTTGATACGGGATTTCATAGTTGAGATGTTTCCATACCTCCATTCATCCATACATCTATACTTCAAAAAATCGCAAAGCGATTTTTTAGGAGTTAAAATGATAATAGGGCTTACGGGTAGCATAGCTACCGGTAAAAGTCAATCATCTAAAATATTTAAACAAATCGGTTGTTATATTATTGATGCCGATAAAATATCAAGGACATTGACTGTTAAAGACAGTAAATGTTTAAAGGATATTATCGGTACATTCGGTACGGATGTATTGAAAGACGACGGGACATTGAACAGAAAAAAGTTAGGTGAAATTGTTTTTAACGATAAACAGGCAAAAATCGAGCTTGAAAGAATAATTCACCCGCACATAATAAGGAAAACAAACGAAATAATTGCTAAAAAGTATAATACTACCGATATTATAGTAGATGCCCCTTTGCTTTTTGAAGTAGGATTAGACAGAATTTGTGATAAGGTTATAGTTATATATGCTAAATACCATTTGCAATTGAAACGACTTATGAAGAGAGATAATCTTTCAAAGGAAGAGGCCACAAAAAGAATTGCGTTGCAAATGCCTATAGAAGATAAAATGAAGTTGGCAGATATAACTATAGATAATTCGGGAACTCTTGCGGAACTTAAAAGAAATATTAAATTTATTTATAAACAGTTGAAGAAAAAATAATTATTTAGAGGTAAATAAAATGATTAAAAAAATTTGTAGTTTGGTTTTAGTGTTGTTATTTGTAAATGTTGTTTGTTTTGCAAAAGTAAGAAATTATAAAGTGGAAGCAACGGAAGATATTCCGTCAAATAAAGCTCAAGATGAAGTAGTTGCATCTTTGTTGCAATCTTTAACAAAGCAGGCAATAGAACAGTCCGGTATTAAATTGAAAGATTATAATTTATCCGAAAGCGAATATAATCAGTTTGTTAAAGATGTTCCGAAAGTCGAGATTAAGAATAAAAAAGTGTTTATGAAAAAAGATAACCTTCAAGCCGTAAATATCAAATTAAATGTTAGAATGGATGCCGATATTGCGAAAGCTTATTTGTTTAAATTAAAAAATAATAAAACGAAGCCGACTGCCGTACAACAAGAACCCGTAAAACCTGTAGCTGTTGAACCGATTGCTGTTCAACCTGCAAATATAAACAAAACATCGGACAATACGGCAAATAAATCAAATGTGGAAGATAAATTAAAAACTGAAATAAGTTCTTCAACCGTTAAACCTGTAAATTCCGTAGTAAATAGCGCAAGTGTTGTAACTTCTACAAATAATGTTACAAGTAATGTTACGGATAAAGCAGAAAAAAATGAAATTTTTGCCGAAAAGTTGACGATTGATCAAGCAATACAAGAAGCACAATCAACAAAACAAGAAGTAAAAGCATTGTTGGACAGTTTTGATACTTCGTTAAGAGATTCCAACGGAGAAATAGCCAGAAGTTATGATTTAAAATTATCGAAGATAAATGTTAACGTAAAAAAAGATCAGTGGGAAACAACAAAACAATATAACGAAAAAATAAAAAAACTTAAACAAGAAAAGAAAGCTTTGGAAGAAGAAAAATATAAAGCAATTAACGATAATAAAATCCAAATGGCTAAAACGGTTGTTCCAAGTATGCAGTTTCAAATAGATAAATTGAAATATTTACAAATAGAAAGATTTGCAGATGAAAATGCAAATAAGGCAAAGATTATTTCTTTGGGTAATGTTAATGCCGACGAAAAATATTTTACAATGAAGATTTTTTATGAAAATGATTTAATAGCAAATTTAAAATATGATTTTTCCGATATGAGTGTAGAGCAAGCAAAAGAAATGTACAAATCATATAATAAATTTATAATAGAACCGTTATTTTCGGTAGAAGAAGATTCTGAAACCGGTGAGGTTCAAAAAGTTTTAACGGCATTCGGTATTAAATATCCGGGTGTAGAAAAAGAAAAAGTTGTTAAACTTGCTACAATCGTAAAACCTTTTAGCGAACTTAAAAGATTTGAGAAATATAACGATATGTTGAATAAAAAATAATATAAAATATCTTATTTGATTGAATATTTATATCAGGTAAGGTTTTGTCATAGCTTTGGTGCTAAATTTAGAGGTTTTTTATGTATAAAAAAGTTGCAATTGTCGGCAGACCGAACGTCGGCAAATCAACATTATTCAATAGATTTATAGGTAAGAAAAAAGCTATAGTTCATAATATTGCCGGAACAACAAGAGACAGAAACGATTATGAAGTAACATGGAAAGATAAACATTTTATTGTTACCGATACTGCAGGATGGAGTACGGAAGTTTCCGAGTTTTCCGAATCTATGAGCCAACAACTGAATTTGGCAATAGAAAGTTCGGATATTATTCTCTTTGTAGTTGACGGAAAAGCAGGTATTCATCCGTTTGAACCGGTAATTGCAAAATCCGTTAGAACAAGCAAAAAACCAGTGATACTTGTTGTAAATAAAATAGACACATTTGCAGAAGAAGTAAAAAGTTATGAATTTTATCAGTTAGGTTTTGAAAATATTATATCGGTATCATCTACGCATGGCAGAAACATGGTTGAGTTATTGGAAGCAATATGTGACATGATAGGTGATAACGACACGGTAGAAAAACAAGATAATTTATTGAAAATAATATTTGTCGGTAAACCTAATGTAGGCAAATCTTCTTTGGTAAATTCAATAACTCAACAAAACAGGTGTATAGTTCATAATATTCCCGGTACAACAAGAGATTCGTTATCTGTTCATGCAACTTATGAAGATACGGATTATTTATTAATAGATACTGCCGGTCTTCACAGAGGCAACAAACAAAAAGATGATTTGGAATATTTATCTACACTAAGTACGAACTATGCTTTAGATGAAGCGGATATTGCCGTTCTTGTTGCAGATGCGGAACAAGGTATAGGTGAAACCGAAGCTAAAATTTTGGGTATGATTATAGAAAAGAAGAAACCGTGTATAATAGCCGTAAACAAATGGGATTTGATTGAAGATAAGGAAGATAGAATAAGACTTTTTCAACAACAGTTGGAAGAAAAACTGAAATTTTTGGATTGGGCGGACATTATATTTATTTCCGCCAAGACAAGACAAAGAGTAGACAGAATATTTAAGTTAGCACCTGCAATTTATAAAGAATATTCCAAGATGGTTCCGCAGGAAGAACTTAACGAAGCAATAAGATATGCAACGGACAAAACTCCTTTTTCAAGAAAAGGTAAAGTTTTGAAAATAAAAGATATTGAACAGCCGGTATCAAAACCGCCGACATTTAGAATTGCGGTAAACGATTTGGAGTTGGTACATTTTTCATATAAAAGATATTTGGAAAATATATTAAGAGAAAGGTTTTCTTTTAAAGGAACACCGATAATTTTGAAATTCAGAGAAATTTCAAAAGAAAAGTTTAAAGAATAAAATGACATTAAAAATAATTGTATATTTATTATTATCATATTTGTGCGGTGCGATACCGTTTGGATACATAGTTGCAAAATTGTTTAAACATGTAGATATAAGAACTTTAGGGTCCGGAAATCCGGGCGCTACAAATGTTTACAGATCTATAAGCAAACCGTTGGGCGTTTTAACATTGATATTGGATGTATTAAAAGGTTTTGTTCCGGTATATCTTATTTCTTTTATCAATCCGGAATTTCAGTGGATGGTTATATCCGTAGCTTTTGTTACGATAATCGGGCACACATTTACGGTATTTTTAAGATTTAAAGGCGGTAAAGGTGTTGCAACGGCTTGCGGTGCTTTTTTAGCGATAAATCCGTTATCCGTTTTGATTTGTTTGGGAGTATTTATTGTGGTATTGGCAATGTTTAAATATGTTTCGGCAGCATCAATAATGGCAGCACTTATGTTACCTATAAGTTTATACTTGTTAAAAGAGTTGCCGGAAATTGTTGTTTTTGCAGGAATGATTTCGATATTGGTAATAGTTCGTCATATAAGCAATATAAAACGTCTTTTAAACGGAACGGAAAACAAAATTTTCGGAACTAAAACTACAAAATAATAAGAGGCAAAAAATGAAAATATCTGTTTTAGGTGCAGGTTCTTGGGGAACAACTCTTGCATGTTTGTTAGCAAATAACGGACATAAAGTTTATCTTTGGGAAATAAACGAACAAGCTGCACAAAAGTTAGATAAAGAAAGAGTAATTCCTTTTATAGGCGGAGCAAATATTCCGGAAAATGTTGTGATTTCAAGTGATTTAAATATTATAAAAGAAACGGAAGCTGTGTTGTTTGTAGTTCCTTCACACTTCTTAAGATCGACGGTGAATTCCATAAAGAAATTAAACATAGATTTGGGTAAAAAACTTATAATCAGTGCAACCAAAGGTATAGAAAACGAAACTTTGTTAAGAGTTTCTCAAATAATAGAAGAAATTTATCCTGAAACAAAAGATAAAATTGTTGCCTTATCCGGACCGAGCCACGCGGAAGAAGTTTCAAAACAAATACCTACCGTTGTAACATCCGCTTCAAAAAATGAAGAATTTGCAATAAAGGTAAGAGATTTGTTTATGAACGATTATTTTAGAGTGTACACACAAGATGATATTGTCGGAGTTGAACTTGGTGCATCTTTAAAAAATGTTTTTGCCGTCGCGGGAGGTATAATAGACGGACTCAATTTCGGTGACAATACAAAAGCCGCAATAATTTCCAGGGGCTTAAAAGAACTTATAAGTTTAGGAATAGCTTTAGGCGGTAAAGAAAAAACTTTTTACGGACTTTCCGGTCTTGGTGATTTAATGGTTACATGTTTTTCCAGACATTCGAGGAACAGAAACCTTGGCGAAATGTTGGCAAAAGGTAAAACTTTGGAACAGGCCGAAAAAGAACTTAAAATGGTTGCGGAAGGTGTGAAAACTTGTATAAGCGCTTACCAATTAGGCAAAAAATTAAATATAGAGTTACCGATAATAAATGAGGTATATGAAGTTTTGTTTAATAATAAAGAAGCAAAAAAAGCAGTTTATGAGTTAATGACAAGAGCACCGAAAGCTGAGTAAGAGGAAAAGATGACAAAAAACGATTTGATAGAAAAAGTGGCACAATTAATGCCTTCAAAAAAAGAGGCGACAATCGTAGTAAATAAATTGTTTGAAGAAATGTTAGCTGCAATAATAAACGGGGAAAAAGTTGTAATTACCGGTTTTGGCAGTTTTAATTTGTTGGTTACACAGGCAAAAAAAGGAAGAAACCCTAAAACGGGTGATACGATACTTATAGAACCTAAAAAGAAAATAAAATTTAAACAATCTAAAGAGATATTCAATGCTTGAACCCGATAAAAAATATTTAAACATTAGTGAAGTTTCCGAAAGAACGGATGTTCCCGCATATACATTAAGATATTGGGAAAAAGAATTTAAACAATTGAGACCGGAAAGATATTCGGGACAACGTAAATATTCTCCTTTAGATGTTGAACTTATTAAAAAAATTAAAGATTTATTGTATAATAAGAAACTTACAATAAGTGGTGCAAAAAAGTGCCTAACTGTTGACAGAAGAAAAAAAAATATGTCTAATGATAGGCAAGTTAATTTTACCGATTCAAAAATTCTTGAAGAAATAAAGCAGGAATTAAAAGAAATATTAAATATTCTTGAATAAATGGTCGGGGTGTAGCACAGTTTGGCTAGTGCGCTCCCTTCGGGTGGGAGAGGTCGCTGGTTCAAGTCCAGTCACCCCGACTTTTTTATGTATATGAAGTTTTTTACTTTAACGATTTTATCATTACTAATATTGTTTTCAAACATATATGCAAGCAGTATGTCCATCGAAGAAAAAGAAGTAGACGTGGAACAGAAAGTTTCCCAGCTATCCCAACAAAACGATTGGATAAATCTTGATTCGTATATAGATTATGTGGGAATAACGGAATTTAAATATAACGAACAAGAATTTTCGTTAACACAATCATACTTTGATATTTTGGATTATGTTCCGAATACGGATAATATTTTAATAGTTTCTGACAGTTTAAAAGATATTATAAGTATCAAAAGTGAAAATGATGTTAATATACAAGTTAAATATAACGATAAGTATGGTAACGGAATATCAAACGGATATCCTAAACTGTATTTTAAACAACAATCTTCTCCCGATTCATGGACGGAAACAAATTTTGTTTCCGTAGGTAATAATCTGTTTAATGCCGATTTGTCTTTGGATTATGGAGTTTACGATTATTATGTCGTTGCCGATAACAATAATTATCCCGGAGAATATACATCGCCGATAAAAACGGTTATTATTACGGAAAGGCCGCATTCTTTTATAAATTTAAATCCTAATTTGCAAGACGGTAAAGGAAACTCAAATACGAATTTGAATTTCAGTTGGAATGTTACTAAAGGTGTAAGTGACGATATCTTAAAATATACTTTATTTTTGGGAACATCGGAAAATTCCATGCAACAATACGATTTGGCTACACAAAGTTCTTATATGACTCAAAATTTGTCTCCTAGAACAAGATATTATTGGAGAGTTGAAGTCGAAAATCAGTATGGAGCAAAACTGTTGAATCCTATAACTTACGATTTTGTTACTTTGGGAAGTATAAGAAAAGTTTATAATGCTCCAAATCCGTTCAATCCGCAAAAAGGTCAAAATACAAGAATATTTTTTGAAATGCAGTATGATGGTAATGCTGAACTTGATATATATTCGGAATATGGAGATAAAATTTATCATGTTGCAATAGACAATTTATCACAAGGTAATAACGAGTATGTATATAACGGTAAAGATGATTACGGTAACATTTTGTATAACGGTACATATTTGTGTGTAGTAAAGAAAAAATATTTAAATGGCGGAAGTAAAACCGAAAGATGCAGATTGTTAATAATAAAATAATTTTGATTTTAATAATATCAATACTTATAGTCCAAAATATATATGCTTCGGGAACAAGAAAAAATTTCCTTTCTCACGGACCGTCCGTTTCCGCATTTTCGCAAGGTGAAACGGCATTAAATTCTTTAGATGATCCGTCTATAATATATCATAACAGTTCGTTGCTCGGTTATTTTAATTATAACAATGTTTCTTTATCAAGATACAATTTGTTTGACGGAACATCATATAATGCCGCAGCAATAAATTACAGATTGTTGGAAAATTTTTCTTTGGGCTTTTCCGCAATAGATTTGGCAAGCGGAGATATTGAATTAAGAAAAGATCCGTTTGACAGCCCTAAAACAGTAAAGACAAATCAGTGGGCATATATACTTGCAGCAGCAACTATGATAAAACCTATAGAAACGGCTATCGGTATAAACTTAAAATATATTTATTATGACTTGTATGAAAAAAAAGACGGTGGCTTTGCAATAGATTTTGGCTTATCGAAATATTTTGATAATGTTGACATAAAATATACTCAGGCAAAGTTCGGCGTAGGTTTATCTATGCAAAATATTTTCGGAACAGGCATAAAACTTGATGAATATAAAGAAGATTTTCAGTATATATTCAGATTGTCGACATTAATGGAAATCCCTGTAATATATCGCCTTGAAACAAAAGATACATTAACGTTATCTTTGGATGTAAAAAATGAAGATACTTATAATGAACTTTTTGCGGGTCTTGAATATAAGTTGATGGAAAAATATGCAATAAGGTGCGGTTATTATCCGGAACATGTTACTGCAGGTTTCGGTATAAATATTTCCGCATTTGCGGTAAACTATTCAATAGATTTTAATGAGTTGGATTTGATAAACAGATTTTCGTTGGCGTACAGATGGGGAAAGAAAAAGCAATCAAAAAACGAGTTGGAAAAAGAAGCGCAAGCGGCACTAAATCAAGACAGAATCTCTCAACAACAAGCGCAGGAAATGTTTGATAAAGCAAAAGAATTTTATAATAAAAAACAATATTTATATTCAACGGATATATTGCAAAAAATAATAATAGATTATCCGAATTACGATTCTCCGAACATTTATTGCAACAAAATAAAAAATTTGATGAAAGAGAAATCTTCATCGAGCTATGATAGCGATTTTGATGAGTTTGCTTATTGGTCCGGTTATAAAAACTATTACGACGGCAATTATGACCAATGTTTAAAAGAGTGGATGAAATATTTGCAGTTCGATAATACAAATAAAGAAATTAATGAATATTACAATAAAGTTAATAAAATAGTAACGGATTCCATAGAAGAACAAAAGAAAAAACAATTTGAATATGAGGCAAACACTTTACTTAAAAACGGAATAATTTTATATAAGAATAAACAGTGGATTGCATGTATCAAACAGATGGAAAAAGTACAATCTTTTGTAAAAAATTCACAATATACAAACACCTCTTTTAATTATTATTCATCGGCAAAAGAGTATATAGGCAAATCCGTAAAAGAAATAACAAAAACTTTAAAACAAACAAAAAAAGCGGAACAAGAAGATATAAAGCAGGAAACGGAAGAACAAAACATAATAGTAGATGAAAAGTTGGCAGATGAAAAATATAAAGAAGGTCTTGTTTTGTATGCCAAAGGCAAATATTATGAAGCGGAAAGAATGTTTGAACTTGCATTAAAATTAAATCCCGGACATCAAAAAGCAATTAATGCTTTAAAACATTTAAAATAATAGAAAATTTGTTTCACAAATTTTTACCGAAAACCGTAAACTGTAAGCTGTAAGCTTTAAGCTAAAAATTGCTTCGTGATTTTTTGACAGTTCTATAAAAAAAATGTATAATCTCTTAATAATATTAGTGGTAAAAAGTTTTTTATAAATGTTTTGAATATGGGTGGATGGCGGAACTGGCAGACGCACAGGACTTAAAATCCTGAGGCTCGCAAGAGCCGTGAGGGTTCAATTCCCTCTCTACCCATATTTTTTATTTTGTAGAGGAAAAAATGGCAAACGATAAAGACGGAATATTAGTAGATTTTTCGACAATAGAAAAAAATGTACATGTATATACATTAAAAACAAGGGGAATACAAGCAATTCCCATAGACAAAATTATTGGTAGTTTGGGAAGATACTTGGACTTTTCCGAAACTTTGCTTCCTAAAAGAACCGATGGCAGTTCAAGGTACGAATATATAAAATCTTTAATGGAAAAAGGTATTAATTTGGAACCTATACAGGTTTATCAAATGTTGGATAATTATTTCATTATAGATGGTCACCATAGAGTTGCGGTAGCAAAAAATGAATTTAAAGCAAAATATATAGATGCCGATGTTACCGAAATTAAATTTGATTTTGAATTATCAAAAGATAAAAATTATACATTCGATTCCGAAAGTACAAAAAAATTCTTAATAAAGTTGGAAGAAAATGCATTTCAAAAGGCAACTTTATTGAATAACAAAATTTTAATACATCCTTTAAAAGTTACCGAATTAAAAAGTTATGCTATATTAAATCAGGAAATTTTGGACTTTAAAGAAAATTATAATAACGGTGAACTTTCCAAAAAATCGATAATGTTTGTATCTTATAAGTGGTATGCGGAAAGATTTTTACCTGCAGTAGAGTTAATGGAAGAAGAAAAAATTTTATCAAAGTTTGCAAACAGAACATATACGGATTTGTATGTGTGGATACAGAAACATAAATACTTTTTAAGTCAGCAGGCGGGACATGATGTAGGTTTTGATTTTACTGCACATGACTTTATGGAAAAATATAAAGATAAAAAATTTCTTGATATTATTCCTTCAATATTTACGGACATTATAAAAAATTTAGTAAAGTAATTATAAATAAGGATAACTTATGAAAATTCTTGCCGTATCCGATAAAGAAGATACAAAACTTCAAGATTTTATATTGCAAAATCCTAATGTTATAAAAAACATAGATTTTATTGTGTCTTGCGGTGATTTATCAAAAAGTTATTTGGAATTTATTGTTGATAGCGTAAAAAGATACTTTTTCTTTGTTGAAGGTAACCATCCTACATTAAACAACAATCCTACAAAAGATTATTTTAAGAAAATTGTTGATAAAATTTATGATGATGAACAACAGTTCAGTTTAGGCGGGATAAATTTGCATGCAAGAATGGAAATCTATGCCGATTATATATTGGTAGGATTTGAAGGATCAATGAGATACAATATGAAAGGTTACCAATATACGGAAAAAGAAATGGCAAGAATTGTAGGTAAAGTATCCAGAAAAATAAAAATTCAACAGATAAAAGATTTTATATTTAGAAGAAAAAAGAAAAAAATAATAGTTGTTTCTCATGCTCCGATATTAGGAATACATGATAAACAAGATACTTGTCATAAAGGATTTAATTGTTTTAAAAAATTTCTTAAAAAATTTAATCCCTTGATTTGGTTTCACGGACATGTTCATTTCGAAGGACAAATGACAGAACAAGTTACAAAAGTTGATAATACAACGGTGATAAATGTTTATGGCTTCCATATCGTAAACATTGATGATAACAATATAAATATAGTTTCCAATATAAACAATTTTATAAATAATAGGGCGGAATAATATGTTGAAAAAAGTTTTATTAATGATGTTTTTTGTTTGTGTGTTTCAGTTAGTTATGGCGGATGTTCCTAACGAAATAAGATATAACGGAAAACTTAAAGAATATAGAACGGAAGTTAATGCAACAAAAAATATGAACTTTAAACTTTATAATCAACTTACAGGCGGAACCGCAAAATGGGAATCCGGAACAAAATCCGTTGTGGTATCAAGCGGGATATTTTCGGTAGTTCTAAATCCGGATGTTGATTGGAGAGATAAAGATTATTATCTTGAAATAGAAATAGATAGTAAAAAATTGGAGCCGAGAGAAAAACTTACTGCAATTCCATATTCATTACATTCAAATACAACAGAATCCGCAACAGTTAAAGAAAATTCGGAATTTTCAGTAACCGTAGGTAACGATAAAAAATTTGTTGTAGATTCTACAGGTGCAAAAACAATTATAGGAAATACGGAATATTTCATGGTACCTAAAGGCGGCATAATTATTTGGTCCGGTTCGGCAGCCGCTATTCCGGAAGGTTGGGTATTATGTGACGGTTCAAACGGGACACCGAATTTAACAGATAGATTTGTTTTAGGTGCAGGTAACAATTATTCTGTAGGTTCTACCGGTGGTGAACAAACTCACACGTTAACAATAGATGAAATGCCAAGTCATGGACATGAAAGGGGAACCATGGATATTACAGGACAATTTCCAGCATGTGTTGAACAAGAAGATTTAACAAGTGTTGGTGGGGCTTTTTATATGTCAGGAAGAGCGTATGAATCTGGTGGTGTTGGGCATTCAGGAGATTGGTTATTAAACTTTAAAGCATCCAAAAGTTGGACAGGAACTTCTAGCTATGAGGGTAATTCTCAGCCACATAATAATATGCCACCATATTATGCACTATGCTATATTATGAAAAAATAAAAAAATGTTAAAAGAATTTAGAAAATCATTAGCAAAATTTATTTTTGATAAAAAAGAAAAATCCAAAAATGTTTTGGATATGCATAAAATAAATTCTATTTTAATTTTAAGAGATGATAACAAAATAGGAGATATGATAATAACAACTATTTTGTTTAGAGAAATAAAAAAAGCATATCCTCATATTAAAATATTTGTTTTATGCGGCAATTCCAATAAAATAATATTAGAAAACAATCCTTATATTGATAAAATATTTATATCTGATAATAAATTTTTAAAAGATATTTTTGTATATAGCAAGTTAAGAAAACATAAAATAGATTTGCTTGTAGATTTTTGGCCGTTTGGCCCGAAACCGATGCATTTTTTAAAGTTGAGAATAATAAATTCAAAATTTTTGCTTGGTATATGTAAACAAAAATATAACATATATGATATATCGGTAAATGTTAACTATAACGTTGAACATATTTCCAAAATATATACGGAAATATTGCATTCGTTAAATATAAAAAACGTAAATATAAACTACGATATATTCTTAGATAAAAAATATGAAGATTATGCTAAAACCGTTATAGAACAAAATGATAATAAAAAATATCTTTTCTTTAACACACATTCCGCCTCAAAATGGAGAACTTTATCTTTAGATAAAACAAAAGAAATTTTACAAATGCTTTATAAATACAATTTTAAAATAATTTTAAATTCTCAATATGATATAAACGACGAAAATATAATTGTTACCAGAAAAGATAATTTTTTATATGTATTAGCTCTTATTAAATATTCGGATATAATTTTAACTACAGATACTTCAATAGTTCATGCTGCTAATGCTTTCGATAAAAAGATGATTTCATTATATGTTGATTCTTCGGATAGAGAAGAAAAGTTATCACAAATATGGGCACCTAATTATAGGAACGGAATACAATTATTATCTAAACCTAAAAAAAATATAAGTTCAATAGAAACGTCGCAAATAGAAGATGCAATAAAAAATTTTTTAAATTAGAATTATAAGTAAAATAAAAAAAGGAGCAATGTTATACCATTGCTCCTTTTTTTATGTAAATCTTTTTTTATTTATTTAAAAGTTCAGTTAAAGTTTTGTTTACCATTTGCGGGTTGGCTTTACCTTTAGATTTTTTCATTACTGCACCAACCAAAGCGCCTATAGCAGATTTTTTACCTGATTTATAATCTGCAACAATTTTAGCATTTTCATTTATTGCTTCTTGGCAAACCTTTACAATTTCGCCTGCATCCGATATTTGAACAAGCCCTTTTTCTTTAACTATTACTTCAGGATCTTTGTTATCTTTAAACATATCTTCAAATATTGTTTTTGCTATTTTACCCGATATTGTTCCTTTAGAAATAAGTATTACAAGTTTCCCTATGTTTTCAGGTGAAATAGGGGACTGTTTTATTGTTAATTTAGAATTGTTTAATTTTCCTAACAATTCTGTAATAATCCAGTTAGCAACCGTTTTAGCACAATCTTTTGCACCTTTATTTGCTGTATTAAGAGCAGTTTCATAATAGTCTGCAAGTGCTTTATCCGATATTATTATGTTAGTATCATATTCGGAAAGACCTAAATCGTTTATAAGTCTTGCTTTTCTTGCTTCAGGAAGTTCCGGAATATTTTTCTTAATGTTATCTATAAATTCATCATCCAAATTTACAGGTACCAAATCAGGATCCGGGAAATATCTGTAATCGTGAGCATTTTCTTTAGATCTCATGGATTTTGTTACTTTTTCGTTAGGATCCCAAGTTCTTGTTTCTTGTATAACTCTACCACCGGACTCTACAATTTCAATTTGTCTTTCAACTTCATAGGAAAGAGCTTCTTGAACACCGGAAATAGAGTTCATGTTTTTAAGTTCAGCTTTTGTTCCAAACTCTTTTTGACCTACAGGTCTTATACTTATGTTTGCATCGCATCTAAACTTACCTTCTTCCATGTTACAGTCGGAGGCCTCAACATATTCAATCAAATTTTTAAGTGATTCCAAATAAGCTGCCGCTTCTTGAGGAGATCTCATATCCGGCTCGGAAACAATTTCCATTAAAGGTACGCCTGTTCTGTTATAGTCCGCCAACGAATAATCGAGTTGACGTGATCCTATATCATGTATAAGTTTTCCTGCATCTTCTTCCAAATGAATTCTTGTTATACCGATACTTTTTGTTTTACCGTCAACTGAAATATTTATTTTACCATGTTCGCAAAACGGAAGTTCATATTGAGATATTTGATAATTTTTAGGTAAGTCAGGATAAAAATATTGTTTTCTTGCAAATACCGATTTTTTGTTTATTGTACAATCGAGTGCGAGCCCCGTTCTTACTATAAGCTCTACTGCATGTTTGTTCAATACAGGTAACACTCCGGGTTGTCCCGTACAAACAGGGCAAATGTTTGTGTTAGGTTGGCAATGAAATTCTGTAGAACAGTTACAGAAAATTTTTGTTTTTGTTTTTATTTGTGAGTGAACTTCAAGTCCTATAATTACTTCATATTTGTTATTCATTTTTTATATCCTCATACAATTATATTTTTGGGAACTCTTTATGCCAAGCTGTAGCTTGTTCGTAAGAATAAGCAGTTTTAAACATTGTTTGTTCGTCAAAGTTTTTAGCTAACAACTGCATACCGATAGGAATACCTTTTTGTGAAAAACCACACGGTAAACTCATTCCCGGAATAGCAGCTAAATTACAACTTATTGTAAATATATCGGATAAATACATTTGTAAAGGATCAGAACTCTTTTCACCTATTTTAAATGCAGGTGTAGGAGCCGAAGGAGTAAGAATAATATCAACTTTTTCGAAAGCTTTTTCAAAATCTTGTTTTATTAAAGTTCTTACTTTTTGTGCTTTACCATAGAAAGCATCATAATATCCTGCTGAAAGAGCATAAGTTCCAAGCATAATTCTTCTTTTAACTTCCGCACCGAAACCTTGACCTCTGGATTTTTGGTATTCGTCTAACAAATTGTTACAATCTGCTCTGAAACCGTACCTTACACCATCATATCTTGCAAGGTTAGCAGAAGCTTCCGAGCAACAAATAATATAATAAACGGCAACCGCATAATCGGTATGAGGTAAAGAAATTTCTACAATTTCGGCACCTAAACTTTTGTATACTTCAATTGCTTTATCAAGAGCTGCTTTAACATCCGCATCCAATCCGTCTATAAAATATTCTTTAGGAAGACCGATTTTTAAACCTTTAACACCGTCTTTAATGTTTGTAAGATAGTTCGGAACATCTATATTTATTGATGTTGAATCTTTTGTGTCGTGACCGGCAATAACATTCAACAACAATGCACTGTCTTCAACCGTTTTAGACATAGGTCCTATTTGGTCAAGAGAAGAAGCAAATGCTACGGCACCGAATCTGCTTACTCTGCCGTAAGTAGGTTTTACACCTACTATACCGCAACAACTTGCAGGTTGTCTTATTGAACCGCCTGTATCCGTTCCTAATGCCAAAGGAGCTGTCATTGCACCAACAGCAGATGCACTACCGCCGGAAGAACCGCCCGGAATATGTTCCGTATTCCAAGGGTTTCTTGTAGTAAAAAATGCAGAATTTTCGGTTGATGAACCCATTGCAAATTCATCAAGATTTGCTTTACCTACAAATACGGCACCTGCATTTTTTAACTTTGTAATAACCGTTGCATCGTAAGGTGCAATATAGTTTTCCAAAATTTTTGACGATGCCGTCATTCTGATATCTTTTATTAAAATGTTATCTTTAATTGCTATAGGCACTCCTTCTAATTCTCCAACTGTTTCACCTTTAGCAATTTTGTCATCGGATTGTTGTGCTTGTTTTAAAGCATAATCCTCACATACTGAAACATATGCTTTTATTTTAGGATCTACTTCTTTAATTCTTCCAAGGAAAGCTTTTGTTACTTCAACACTTGAAAGTTCTTTACTTTTAATTTTTGCCGCAAGTTCCGTTGCAGTCATCTTTATTATTTCGTTCATATCAATATCCTTTTTTCTTCTATTCTTCTATCCCTCTATACATCTATACCTCAAATTTTCGCTTTGCGAAAATTTAATCTTCCAATTCCATAACCTTCTTAACTTTAAAAAAGTCACCGTCCTGTTCAGGTGCGTTTTTAAATAAGGCATCTATTGTTTCTTGAGAACTTTTTACTACAACATCTTCTCTCCAAACATTTTGGCTTGTTCCGCCATGGCTTGTAGGCGCTATTGTTGAAGTATCAACTTCTTTTATTTTTTCAATATAACCGAGTATTGAACCGAGCTGTTTAGCCAAATTTTCTTTTTCCTTCTCTTCAAATTCCAATCTTGCAAGAGAAGCAACATAATCAACATCTTTTTTTGATATTTCCATATTTGCTCCTAAAAAAAATATATTTAATCTTGTATATTATACATAAGAAAAAATTGCCTTGCAATTTTTTAGGTTATGGCTCACAGCTCATAGCTTAAAGTTTATTTTGCTAATTGCTAATTTCTAATTAATAATTGCTGTTTTATTATTATATTTAGTAAAATATTTAACATGAAAATATCTAAAAAAGAGTTGGAAAAACTTAATAAAGAAGGATTAATAACTTCACAACAGGTAGAAAACATAATAAGTTATTATCAAAAAAACACGGATAATAACAAATTGTGGAAACGATTGTTTGTTATAGCTGCCCTTCTTATTGCCTTAGGTATAATTTTGGTAATAGGTGCCAACTGGTCCGTAATACCGAACTTTTTAAAAATTTCAATAGATTTTGTTCTTTTTTTAGTATTGGTATATGCGGACTATTACTTTATAACAAATAATAAGAAAAATCTTTCGGAAGTTTTTTTAGTGATATCTTTTTTTATGGTTGCCGGAACCATAGGGCTTATTGCACAGGTATATAATTTGGATGGCGGTTGGCTTTCTTTTGCAAGGTTTTGGATGATTTTAACTATACCTTTTGTGGTTTTAAGTAAAACTTATTTAATAAATATTTTGTGGCTACTACTTTTGTTTAACAGTTTTCCGCATAGTTTTTATATTTGGTTACACGATATTTATTCTTATTTTGTTTCGGATTTTTTACCGTTTCCAAAGAAATATAATATTTCAATATTCTCGATTTTGGTATATTTTTTACTAAAATTCTTATATTCTTTATCAATAAATTTATATCATAAGTTTGACAGAAAAATTATTATAACAAAAGCTTTTTCTATAATTTTACAAATAACTATATATTATTTTGTACTTGTTATGGCTTTGGATAAAAATTTTGTTAATATAATTTTTGTCTTTTCGTTACTTGCTTATAAAATGTATAAATCTTTTCAAAACAGAAAGGAAAAATCGTTCAGAAATTATGCAATATTAACCGAGATATATATTCTATACTTGTTTGTAAGTGCTTACGGTAATTTGTTGTTTACTGGTATAGGGTTTATTGCAGGGGGAATACTTTTGCTCATTTCAATATATGTTTTAAGAAAGGTGTTATCTTATATAAAGAAGGTAGGAGCAAATAATTGAAAAATAAACTCTTGTTGTTTATATTACTAATTCCCGTTATATGTTTATTTGTGTGGAATTGTGTTTTATGGTACGATAAAGATTCCGGAACTGAGATAGTTGTGCGAATTACAGGTTATGATCCGAGGGATTTGTTATCCGGCCATTATATAAGCTACAGAATCGATTGGAAAAAAACGGATTTACATCAATTTGAAGATAAATCTTTTACAAAAGATGATTTTGTTAGAAGTTTAAATAAAAACTCTTACAGATTTTATGTTTCGGAAACTCATGCAAAATATTTAGATAAATTGTTAATGGAATCGTGGGATGCGAAAGAAGAAGATAAGAAAAAAGTAGAAGTAGTTTATTCGTATAAAATAGGAAAACATCCTATAGCTAAGAAACTTTTAGTATACGGACAACCATACCAAAAACTTATATAAAAACAGGTATAAAATTGTTATGTTATACTGTAAAAGATTAAACAGAGTTTATAATTTTTTTGGCATAAAGTTTAGAATAAGACTTAGACCTAAACACTATAAAAGAGTTGGAATTATTTTTGATTCAAGGGATGGTATAGGTAACAGAATTTTCGGCTTGATGAATGTGTTAAATTTTTTCACACCGGACGAAACAGATATCTTTTGGGATGATAAAGGGTGGGTATCCGCCAAATTTTATGATTTGTTTGATGTTAATTTTAAAACAAAAATAAATGAATATAACGATAAAGAAAAATTTGATATAGCAACAAAAGAAAATGATTTGATAATAGAAAAACCGGATGTTTGTTTAAAAACCCTTAAAAGAAAATCGTTGGGGTTGAAATACGATAAAATAAACAAAAATGTTTTTTTTGAATACCAAAAAATCTTCCAATATTTAAAACCTAAAGCAGAACTTATGGAAAAAATTAATCGAAATACCCCAAAAGAAGAGTTTGTTGCTTTGCAAGTAAGAAATGCAACGGATTGGGAAGATTTTGGCAGAAACGAAAATTTGAATTTGTTTGTTATGGAAATGAACAAAATAGCAAAAGACGGTACAATTTATTTATCTGCAATGGACGAAAAAGTCGGAACTTTTTTAAAAAGTAAATATAAAGGACAAATATTGGAATTGGAAAATAAAAATTATAAATCGATGCAAGATGCAATTTGCGATTTATATATAATGTCAAAAGCAAGTAAAGCCATATATTCTTTCGGTTCAACATTCGGTGAACTTGCTTTTTGGCTTAGGAAAGATATGCAAAAAGTGACAATTGTCGGTAGTCAGAAAAAATGGCTAAACAAAAAACAATGAAGGAAAAAATAGACGTATCATGTCAAAAATATCAATAATAGTACCCGTATATAATGTAGAAAAATATTTGCCGCAATGTTTGGATAGCATAATAAACCAAACATTTACGGATTTTGAATGTATATGTGTAAATGACGGTTCTCCCGATAATTCTTTGGCTATATTGAATGAGTATGCACACAAAGATAAGAGAATAAAAGTAATAAGTCAGGAGAACAGAGGATTATCTTTTGCAAGAAATCTGGGATTAAAAGTTGTTACGGGTAAGTATATTTCTTTTATAGATTCCGACGATTTTATATCAAAAGACTTTTTGGAAAAATTGTTAACAGTTGCAGAAAAAGAAAATAGCGATATCGTTTATTGCAAACATAAAACTTATTTGTCTATAGATAATAAATATAAAGACACCTTGAAAAGGAATGTAATTAATAAACTTTTTTTTAAGTATTCAAAAGAAAAACAACTCAAACATATCTTAAGTATAGTGGAAAATGCAAGATCTGTATGTATGAAACTGTATAAAGCCGATGTTATAAAAGATAATGCCCTTTCTTTTTTTGAGAAAATTGATGCGGAAGAAGATTTTTCTTTTAATATTTTGGCTAATTTATATTCAAAACAAATAAATCTTTTAGATGAAGAAATATATTTTTATAGAAAACAGGTGAAAAGTCTTACAACAAAAGAAGATACTTTTAGAATAAATGCCATAAAATCTTTTATATGTTTAACAAAAGAAATGGAAAAAAGAAACTTGTTAAAAGACAACAAAATATTAGAAAAGTTTATATTATCTTGTTTCACTTTCAATATAGGTAAAAAAATACCAAAAAAAGCTCAACAAGAACTTTATCCTGTAGTTTATAACCATTTTTTATATCTTAAAAATATTTTGAAAGAATCTTGTATTAAAGTTTGTAAGATAAATTTATATATTTTAATTATGAAGATATTTAAAACTAAAAGTTTTGCCTTTTTCAGAATGTTAAAAAATATATAACGATATGTTTATTTACTGAGATTGATTCTTTTATAACAGCGTTTTATCTTACTTCAATTCCGTTTTGTTTCATATATTTTTTTAAATCGGAAATTTCCAATTGTTTAAAATGAAAAAGTGATGCTGCAAGAACGGCGGAAGCTCCTTTTTTGCATACATCAACGAAATGTTCTTTTTTTCCTGCTCCGCCTGAAGCAATTACGGGAACATCAACAACTTTTGTTACTTGTTCCATAAGTTCCAAATCGTAACCGTCTTTAGTTCCGTCTTTATCCATACTTGTAAGAAGAATTTCTCCGGCACCGAGCTCTACACATTTTTGTGCCCATTTTATAACATTTAAATCGGTTTTTGTCCTTCCGCCATGAGTGTATACAGTCCAACTGTTACCATCTTTTTTTGCATCTATTGCTACAACTATACATTGGTTACCGAACTTTCTGCTACCATCATATATAAGTTGCGGATTTAATACTGCAGCGGTATTGATAGATATTTTATCTGCGCCGGCTTTTAATAATGTTCTCATATCATCAACAGTTCTTATTCCTCCACCGACAGTAAGTGGAATAAAAACCTGTTCTGCCGTTTTTTTAACGACATCTAAAGTTATTGCTCTTTTATCGGAAGAAGCGGTAATATCTAAAAATACAACTTCATCTGCACCTTCAACATTGTACCTTTTTGCTATTTCTACAGGGTCACCTGCATCTCTTAAATCTACAAAATTTGTTCCTTTAACAACTCGTCCGGCATTAACATCCAAACAAGGTATAACTCTAATTGCTACCATTTGAATCCTCACATTTAGAAACAAAATTCTTTAATAGTTGTAACCCTATTTCAGAACTTTTTTCCGGATGAAATTGGCATCCCCAAACATTTCCTTTTGCTATCGAAGAACAAAAATCTATTGAATGGTTAGTTGTTGTTGCTATATATTCTTTGTTTGCGGGTTTACAATAATAAGAGTGAACAAAATATACATAACTTTCATCTTTTATGTTGTTGTACATTTGAGATACTGTTTTATTTGTTTTAGAAAAAAATATTTTGTTCCAACCCATATGAGGAATGATTAATTTTTCGTTTTGTTTAGGAACAAATTTTTCTACCGTTCCTTCAACTATATTTAAGCCCTTATGTAAACCGTCTTCATAGCTTTCGGAAAATAAAAGTTGAAACCCTAAACATATTCCTAAAAACATTTTTTTGTTTGAAATATGTTCTTTTATTGCAATATCAATGCCTTTTTGGTTAAGTATTTTTATTGCCGGTTCAAAGGCGCCTACTCCAGGCAAAATTATTGAATTATAATTTTTTATACTGTCGGCATCGGAAATAATATCAACATCACCGCCGCAAAGTTCAACGGCTTTAGATACACTTCTTAAATTGCCCATACCATAATCTATAATTGCTATCTTTGGCTTCATTAAAAAATTACTCCATAATTTTTTGAGGTATGGAAGTATGGATGCATGGAGGTATGGACTAAAATTCCTACGGAATTTTGATAACCGGAAGGATGGATGTCTTGATGTATAGAAACGACCTAACTACACTAAATAACCTCGTTACGTTCGCAACTTTATTTTGCCGTTATATCTCTATATCTCTTTTTCTCCATTCCTCCAAATTGCCTTTGGCAATTTTCTATACCTCTATTCCTCTAATCCTCTATCCCTCAAATTTTTGCTTTGCAAAAATTATTCAACCGTAACCGATTTTGCTAAATTTCTGGGTTGGTCAACATCACAACCTTTCATAACAGAAACGAAATATGCAAAAAACTGTAAAGGTATAACATTTATTAAAGGAGATAAAATCTCATCAACTTCAGGAACAAAAATTTGATAATCGGAATTTTTGATTATATCTTTGTTTCCTTTATTTGCTATTGCAATTATTTTTGCGCCTCTTGCTTTAGCTTCTTCTATATTACTTAATATTTTATCATATACTTTACTTTTTGTTGCTATAACCATTACAGGCATTGTTTCATCTATTAATGCTATAGGACCATGCTTCATTTCCCCTGCGGGATAACCCTCGGCATAAATATATGAAATTTCTTTTAGTTTTAATGCACCTTCAAGTGCTATCGGATAATTTATGTTTCTTGCCAAATATATAAACTGTTTTGTGTTTTGAAACAATTTTGCTATTTCTTTTATCTTGCCTGAAAGTTTTAAAGTTTCGGAAATTTTTGTAGGAATATCTCTTAAATTGCTTATAAACTCCGCCAATTGTTCGGTAGTTATCGTTTTTTTCTTAGATGCCATAAACATTACAAGCAAATAAAGAGCAGTAAGTTGCCCGGTAAATGCTTTTGTTGATGCAACACCTATTTCCGGTCCGCAGTGAGTATATAGAACATTGTCTGCTTCTCTGCTTACACTTGAACCTACAACATTACATATTGCTATTGTTTTAGATTTTTTTTCCTTTGCAAGTCTTAAAGCTGCAAGAGTGTCTGCAGTTTCACCCGATTGTGAAATAAAAATCGTTAATACTTTATCATCTATAACAGGGTTAGCATATCTGAATTCCGAAGCAATGTTTACTTCCGTTGGGATACCTGTCAAATTTTCAAACAAAAATTTTGCCGTAAGTCCCGCATGATAAGATGTTCCGCAAGCTACTATACAAATTCTTGATATGTTTAGAATTTCTTCTTTTGTAAGTTTTACCGATTGTAATATTATTTTGTTTTCTTCATCGGAAATTCTGCCTCTGAATGTGTCTTGTGTGGTTTGAGTTTGTTCATGAATTTCTTTAAGCATGAAATGTTTATAACCGCACTTTTCGGCTTGTATTGCATTCCATAAAATCTTTTGAGATTTTCTTTTAATTTGTGTGTCTGTTTCATCAAATATTGTAGTAGAAATTTCTTTTATTTCTGCAATATCTCCGTTTTCAAGAAATATTACGTCTTTTGTATATTGTAATAATGCAGAAACATCTGAAGCAATAAAGTTTTCGTCCTTACCTATACCTATAACTAAAGGTGCATCTTTTCTTGCAACTATAATTCTGGAGTTATCTTCACAGGATATTGCACAAAGAGCATAAGCTCCTTCTATATTTTTTAATGCGGATTTTACTGCAGACAGTAAGTCTCCTTTATAATATTTTTCTATTAAGTGTGCAACAACTTCGGTATCCGTTTCGGAGGCAAACTTGTGACCTTCTTTTTGTAATTGTTTTTTTAGCGAGACATAATTTTCTATTATTCCGTTATGAACAACAACAATTTTTCCGCTACAATCGGTATGCGGATGAGCATTTTCTTCACTTGGTTTTCCGTGAGTTGCCCATCTTGTATGTCCGATGCCTATATTGCCTGAGATTTTGTTTGTTTTTATATTTTCTTGTAAGTTTATGAGTTTGCCGACACTTCTTCTTCTTTCGATTTTATCGTTATCTATAACGGCAATACCTGCCGAATCATATCCTCTGTATTCAAGTTTTTCCAAACCGTTATATATTACTTCAACTGCATTTTTTTTGCCTATATATCCTACGATTCCGCACATAATAAAAACCCTTTTAAATAAATATGAAGTTATTATACTAAAAACAAAAGATTACTACAATTTCATTCTTTATCTTTTTCTTTTCCGATAATAAGTCCCGTAATCCAAAAATATTGAGCAGCAAAAAAAGGTGCTCTCAGCATACAATCAAACTGCTCGGAAATAAATATGGAACACCAAGCAAATATTAACATCAAATAAAAAACGGAACCGGTATTTTTATATAATAGAAACAGTCTTTTAAATATGAAAAACAATATTGTGCAAAACAAAATAAAACCGACCAATCCGAATTCCAAAACTATTTGTAGAAAACTGTTATGAAAATGTCCCATATTATGAATATTGTTTCCTTTAGTTATGGAAATTCCCGGAGCATAACCGAATATTTTTGGTTTTTTTAACAAGTTTATTCCGTTTTTGTACATATCTATTCTTTCAACAATAGCGTTGTCGTTTGTTAAGTTTGTATTTTGTATTCTGTTTTTTAAATATGGATTTAAATGATAAATTGATACCAGCAAAATTGAAATTAAAATAAACAGTATCATTCCGTTAAGTATTTTTTTTCTTTTGTAAAAATAAAACAATAGTACCAAAATGAACACAAAAGATACGGATATAAAACAAGATCTTGTTCCGGATAAAAATAATGCAAAAGAATAAAAAAGTATTCCAAACAAAATTATAAGTTTACTTTTTTTGTTACTATCTTTAAATAAAAATAATACAAGTAATATTATTAAAACAAAACTACATCTTCCTGCAAATATCGTATGCCAACAAAATACGGCCAATCTGTCGTAAAACATTAAATCCGTATTATAAAATTTATCGGAAATCACATTGAAATAAGCTAAAAATCCCACAACAATTGTAAGAGAGAAGAATACTAAATATATTTTTAAAATTTTTAATTTTTGTTCTTTGTCCGATACCGAATAACCTAATAAAAAAGGAAACAACCAACCTACAAAATAATTTTGTAATTCTTTGAAACTTGTTCCAATATTTGGAGAAAACAATGTTAAAACTAGTCCGTAAAACAAGAATATAAATAAGGATAAAACAATATTATCTTTTTTCCATACATTAAAATATTTTATTGCAAATATTACGGATACTAAAGACAATACTTTCCAACCGTCTTGCCCGAAAGGAAACATTATTGCAAAAATATAATTGAAAACTTGTTCCATGAATATTCTTCTTTTTTATAGTAATTCTTTATAAATTTTGTCGATTTCTTCTTCAAAATTTGTCGAATCGTAAATTGTAAATACTTCTTTTGCAAGAGCAAGCGCAACAGAACCTTCACCGGAACGAACTATTAAATCGGAATTTCTTTTTCTTAAATCTTTGGCATTTTCTGAATAAGTTGTGTGAACCAATATTTTTATTCTTGAGTTTAAAGATTTTGCGATTTCCGTTATTTCTTGTGCAGGTGCAAACGGGGTGGAAATAACTATTGCTTCTGCCGTTTCAATGGCAGACATTATCAATATTTCTCTTTGAGAAGCATCGCCGTAAATAGCTCTTAATTCTTTAATATTTTTTAATTTTATTTTTTTAACCGTATCGATATTCATTTCAATAATTGTTACATTTATTTGTTTTTGTAACAAAATGTTAGATATTATTCTACCTACAGGACCATAACCTATAACAATAACATGTCTTAAATTTTTTGTTTCGTTTTCTATTTCGTCCGTTATTGTATAATAAGTTTTAAAGTATCCTTTCTTTTGTAAAAGTTTTATTATGGACGGTATCCATCTGTAAATTGTAGTGTTAAATGTTATTGTAACAATAGATACGAATATTATTGCATTGTATGCATCGTGAGACATTATTCCGTAAGATACTGCAAGTGATGCCAGAATAAAAGAAAACTCTCCTATTTGCCCTAATGCAACTCCGATAGATATTGCTTTTTTTACAGGTTGTTTTAAAAATTTAATAATAAGGATTGCACCTATAGGTTTTACAAAAATAACAACTAATAACAAAATTATTGTTAACGTCCAAGAAGATTTTAAAGAAGAAATATTAAAAAGCATTCCCACGGAGACAAAAAATAGAACAGCAAAAACATCACTTATGGGAAGCGCCTCGGATGTTGCTCTTGAACTGAATTCCGATTGACCTACAATCATACCTGCCAAAAAAGCACCTAATGCTATGGATGCACCGAAAAATTCGGTTGCACAAACCGATATACCTAAAGCAATTACAAGAACGGATAATATAAAAAGTTCTCTGTTGCCCGTTTTTGCTATATGTTCCAATAAAAAAGGTATAACTTTTTTACCGACAACCAAAGCAAATACAACCAAAACGGCAAGTTTTGATATTGTAATTACAAATGTAAGAAATAAATTATGATTTGATGCTGTCTTTCCTAAAAAGGCAGGTAATAAAACCAATACTAAAATTGTAAAAAGATCTTCCAGTATGAGCCAACCGATTGCGGCGTGACCTGTAGGAGTATGTAATATTTTATTTTCGGAAAAAACTCTTGTTAAAACAACCGTGCTTGCAACAGATATCGATGTGCCTAAAATAAGACCGGATGTCCACGACCATCCTAATAATTTTATTAATATTGTAGTAATAATCGTGCAATTTGCTATTTGAATTAATGCGCCTACTGCAATATTTTTTACGGCAAGAAAATCGGCTATTTTAAAATGCATTCCTACACCGAACATCAAAAGAACAATACCGATTTCCGCACATTGTTGAGCAATACTCATGTCGGCAACAATTCCCGGTGAGTGCGGACTTACCAAAATACCGGCTATTAAATAACCGACAAGAGGGGATAATTTTATTTTGTGAGCGATATAACCCAGTACAAGTGCTATAGTTAAACCGCTTGTTAATGTAAAAAATAAACCTATTCCGTTAGTCATAACAAAAACCTTTGAATTTTCAACCATTATTATATATGTGTGAGAAAAAATTTTCAAGGAAAATTTAAACGACAATGTATAATGTATAATGTACAATGTATAATTTCGGTAAAAAGAGCAAAACAATTTTGATAGACAATCAGTTTTTTACAATATAAAAAACAGCTTAATTATAAATTGTAAATTATAAATTATAAATTAACAAAATTGCCTTGCAATTTTTGATTATGTATAATATCTAGTTGTTAAAGGGAATATTTATATGAAATTTAAAATATTATTAGTATTGGTAATACTTTTTTCAATATCAATAGTTGCAGGTTCTCTGTATACAAGAAAACTTATAGAAGAACTGCCATCAATATCTCATCTTGAAAATTATACACCAAGCATTGTTACAAAAATATTTGATAGAAACGAACGACTTATAACCGAACTTTTTGTTGAACGAAGAGTATTGGTGCCGTTAAAATATATTCCTTTGGATTTACAAAATGCTTTCTTAGCAACGGAAGATAACGACTTTTATAACCATTGGGGAATTTCAACAAAAGGTATTTTAAGGGCATTTGTAACAAATCTTTTAAAGGGTAAAGTTGCTCAAGGCGGTTCCACAATAACACAACAATTATCAAAAACGATATTTTTAACCGCAGAAAGGACGATAACAAGAAAGATAAAAGAAGTTTTACTAACAATCCAGCTTGAAAGACAGTATACAAAAGAAGAAATTTTACAACTTTACATTAACCAAATATATTTTGGGGCGGGGGGATATGGAGCGGAATCCGCATCAAGGATATATTTCGGCAAATCCGTTAGAGATTTAAATTTGGCAGAAGCAGCTTTAATTGCAGGGCTTCCTAAAGCACCTAATTATTATTCTCCTTTAAAAAATCCTGAAAGAGCAAAAAAAAGAAGAGCCGTTGTTTTATCAAGAATGAAAGAAATGGGGTATATAACGGAAGAACAGGAAAAAGAAGCAAACGAAGTTCCCGTACCTACCGAAAAGCATACACAAGAACAAACATCAGGTCATTATTTTGTTGAATATTTAAGAATATTATTGGAACCGAAATACGGAACAAATGTTTTACATAAAGGCGGTTTAACAATATATACTACACTTGATATAAAGATGCAGGAAGCGGCAGAAAAAGCTTTAACAGAAGCATTGGACAAATTTGATAAAGACCATTTAGAAACCTTTGAAAAAGAAGGTGTGGAACCTAAAAAAGTTCAGGGTGCCATAATGGCCATAGATCCTAAAACAGGTGCTATAAGGGTTATGGTTGGCGGAAGAGATTTTAAAGAAACGAAGTTTAATAGAGCCGTTCAAGCAAAAAGGCAAGCAGGTTCTTCTTTTAAACCTTTTGTTTATACCGCCGCAATAGATACAAAGCAAATGACACCTGCAACGGAACTTGAAGATGAACAAATGGTATATTTGTTTGACGGTAAAAAATGGGAACTTGTATCAAGAAATTTATCTTATGTTGAAGTTTTGGCAGAAAAAATGACACCGGAAGATTTAATAGATCCTATGAAAATTTGGTATCCGGTAAATTATGGCGGGAAATATAGAGGAAATGTTTTATTAAGAGAAGCGCTTGCCAGATCATTAAATACCTGTGCGATTGAAGTTATAGATAAAATAAAACCTGCAACTGTTATAGATTATGCAAGAAAAATGGGAATAAAAAGTCCTTTAACAAATACATTATCTTTAGCTCTCGGTTCAAGTGATGTTTCGTTACAAGAAATGGTTTCTTCGTTTGGAACATTAGCTTCCGGTGGAGTAAGAACCGAACCTTATTTTATTACAAAAGTTGTAGATAAAGACGGTAAAGTTTTAGAAAATAATTTGCCTGTAGAAAAAGAAGTATTATCCCCGCAAACTTCTTTTGTTATGACGAACTTATTACAAGGTGTTGTTAAAAACGGTAGCGGTTATGCTGCAAGGCAGTTGGGTAGACCTTGTGCGGGAAAAACAGGAACATCAAACGATAGTGTTGATGCTTGGTTTGTAGGTTATACTCCGCAGATGGTTGCGGGTGTTTGGGTCGGTTATGACGACAGAACTTCTTTAGGTACAAAAGTTACCGGAGGAAGTTTGGCTTGTCCTATATGGACAAACTTTATGAAAGAAGCTTTAAAAGGGTATCCTATAGTTGATTTTACACAACCGAGTAACGGTATAGAATGGGCTTTAATAGATCCTAAAACAGGTCTTCTTGCATTGAGCAAAACTCCGAATGCTTATCTTGAAGCATTCTTGGAAGGGACCGTTCCTACAATGTATTGTACTCAAAAGAGTCAGTATGATGAAAAATCTTTAGCGGAAGATAACGACGAGGTAGAAGGTTATTAGTTTTCTTCCTTAAAATAATCGAACACATCTTTAAAAGTAAGATTTCCGATTTGTATACCTGCAAATCTGTTATACAATTTCATTTTAGATTTGTTTAACATATCCGAATGAATACCATATCTTAATGCCAAAGATGCTTCTATATAAGCAGATAATTTATCACATATTTCTACAAGTTTGCCGTCAACGGCGCAGAAACCGTTATCATTGTATTTATCTTCAATGATATCTACAAAGTTAGAAACATTATTTTCTACGATTCTGTTTGCGAACTCGTTTTCAATAAAATATTTCATTTCAAAATGCCATGTTTCCGGAAGCAAAGGTAAAATTCTGTTTTCAACTTGTTTTTTTTCAAATTCTTTTATTATATCTTCGAGACCTTCTACGGAAGATTTTACGGGACTAATTATGTCTTTTGTTAAAATTTCAGGTAAATCGTGAAATAAAGATGAGAAAAAATTGTTATAACATCTCTTTTCGCAAACATTCATTTTCAGAGAATATAAATATGCAAATATTGCAACTATGAACATATGTCCCAAAACGGAAGTTTTCGGTTGTCTGAAAGATTGTGCCCATCTTTGTTGAAATCTCAGTTGCCCGCACAAATCAAGAAATCCGTAATATTTTTTATTCATCATCAACTTTTTTACACCGGCAAATTCCTGATATTTTGATACACAAGCATCAACCGTTTCTTTTGTTCTGTCTATTCCGTAAAGCATTTTGTTCAAAGGAAAAATTACACCGAATTCCCATCTTGTAGAAAATTCATGAGAAGCGGCAAGTATCTTTTTTTCATATTTTGCATACTCGTCATCAAACAAAAATTGTTCAAATCTTTTTGAAAAATCAGGTCCTATTTTTGAAATATCTTCGTTAAGATTTTCCAAAACCCATTTATTTAATTCTTTTTTCTTTTTAGACATTATTTCATGATAAACTTCAGGTTTTAAATCGGTTAACATTGTTCTGTGTAAGAACTCGAATATTCCGCCTTCAATAAGTTTAATCCAGTCTATAGGTTTGCCTTCTTCTTCATCGAATTTGGCGATTATATATGCAATAATCATTTTGTGAGCTTGTTTATCTATTTCAAAAAAATCAAACGGTCTTATATGGTCGTTCCATCTTAAAATGTTTGCTGCCGAAAAGATTCTTTCAATAAGTTGTTTTGTTATCATTTTTTATTCCTCCAATCTTCTACTTGTTCGTCGTCTTCATATGTTCCTTCAATATCTATAACATTGTCTCTATTTAAAATATGTTCCGTTTTTATTTTTCCCTTTTTTTTATAGAATTCAGGGTTTCTTACTATAACAAAATTTTCAACAATCAAATAAATTATACTTAAAAGCAGAGCGCCAACAAAGGCCGTTGAAAAATTTTTTATATAAAAGCCCTTTACTAAACTTTCAACGATTGTCAATAAAAATGCATTTATAAATAAAGTAAAAAGTCCTAAAGTAAGAAAATTTACTGGCAACATTATAATTTTTATTATGGGTTTAAGATAAATATTTATTAATGATAATACTATTGCCGATACTATCAACGTTCTCCAACTGGTTATAATTATTCCGCTTACTATATTCGATACAAGAAACAGAGCAAATATATTTATAAAAGTAACCTTTATAAAATTTCCCATTTATTTTTTCTCCAATTTTTTATGATTGAAATACACATATATTTTACCAAAATTTATATTGTCCGTTTTATATCTGCTGTAACATTCTTTTATTTTCGGTTCGTTTAAAAATCGTATAACTTTCTTTTTTAATTGTCCTGTTCCTTTACCGGGTATAATTTCAACAATATCTATTTTTTTGTTTTTTGCTTGTTGAATTATATCATTTAAAGCTTTATCGATTTCTTTGCCTTTATTAAAAATATCATGTAAATCAAGTTTTAAATAAGACATATTATTACTCTACTAATTTTATAATGGTTTCTGCAAGATTTTTTGCAATAAGTTCATTTCCATAATCGGTACAATGTCCGAAACTTCCTGCAAAATTATCTCTGAATATCTGATAATAAGAATATTTGTTTAATGCTTCTTTAAAATTGTCCTCGTTTGAAACGAAATAAATTTTATTTAACAAATCTGTTTTTTCAAAAATATTTTTAAAAGTTTGTATAGGCATTGTAGGATAGCCCATGCATATATATGTAATGTCATTATCTATAATTTGTTTTGCAATATATAAGTATGCTTCTTTTATTTTGTCCGTAGTGAAATTAGGTTGGTTTATAATATTTTTATATTTGTTTTTGTAAGTGTAATATTTAACATCAATATTGTTTGTTTTTAAATAATCGTACAAATTATCTAAAACAGAAGTTTCAACTTTGTTGGAAATTAATATATTATAATATGCTTTTAAGTTTTTTAATGTTGAATAGTATGTAAAAGATTCTACAATTCCCGAAAAATATATGTTTTTTTGCTCGTCATCCAAATCATTGTTGTTTATGGTTGACAATATTAAGTTATAGGCCTCTTTAAATTTTCCTTGCTTTATATAACAGTCCGTTAATACGGATAGTATTGAACATTCTGCTTTGTGATATTTAAAAAACAGTTTAGAATATTTTTCTATTTGTGAATAGTTGTTTTTCATCCTATATACATATATCAAAAGTTTAATTGCATCTTCATCTTTTGGATTATTATTTGCTACAACAACTAATTTTTCTAGCCCTTTTCCGGTATTAAAATAATCGTCAACTATTTTCTGATAATCTGTTTTTGTTTCTTCTGCATATAATTTTGTTGCAACAATATTTTCAATGTTTCTTTTTATTATTAAAAACAGATTAAATATTTTTATAGGGTAATTTTTATATATTTGTTTATTACTAAATTTTGCATCGTTAATTCCTATCATTGATACTACTATATCAGGTTGATAATAATTTATTTGATTAGTTATTCTTTCTGCTATATTTTGTATGTTTGTTCCGGGAATTCCACAATCAATAACAACATAATGTTTATCTGTCTTTTTATCTAAAAAATATGGTAGAAATTTCGGGTATTGCCCGTAAGTCGTGGATTCTCCGATACACAATATGCGGATAGTTTCATTATCTTTTACTTTAATTCTTTTTTCTATTTTTTGAGAATTTGATATTTTGTTTGCATATTTTAAAACAAAAGAACTTGTCTGTAACAAAATTTCTAAACAAAATAAAGCAATAACAATACCGATAAATAATAAAAGGATTTGTTTCATTTGATTTTTATTCTTGCGATAGTATATTTGGGAAACATTTTTACGTCTTGTTCAGGTACTGAAAAAACTATTGCTTGGTTAAGTTGTCCCGGAGAAACAGTATCAACAATTTTTTTTGAATTTGCAATTTGAATGTTTCCAAGTTTTATTTTATAAGGTTCAAATTGATATGGGGATAACAAATCGAATTCATCTCCCTTTGATAGTTTGTGCCTTAATTCTAAAACGATATTGTTTCCGTTAATTTCTCTTACAACTCCGCAATTTCTGTAATCGCTTTTGCTTGAAGTATCGTTGTAATCTTGTGCGCTATCGTCGGGTATTCCGTTGAAAAATCCTAATGTGTATCTTCTGTTTTGTAATGTTTCAAGTTCTTTCATATATATAGAATAATCCCATTTTTCGGGATTTTTATAATAGTCGTCAATTGCTTTTCTGTAAATTCTTGCGGTTTGTGCAACATAATACTCCGTTTTTGTTCTTCCTTCGATTTTCAAAGAATCTATTTTTGTCTGCAAAATTTTATCAAGCTTTGGCATTAAACATAAATCTTTGGAATTAAAAAAATATGTTCCTTTATCATCTTCTTCTATCGGATAATAATTCCCCGGTCTTTCTTCTTCTTCAAGATACATTTTATATTTCCATCTGCAAGAATGTGCACATGCTCCTTGGTTTGCGCTTCTTGAAGCCATAAATGCGGAAATAAGACATCTTCCGGAATAGCTTATACACATTGCACCATGTATAAACATTTCTATTTTTATGTCCGGACATTTTTGTTTAATTTCAACAATTTCATTAAAAGAAGTTTCTCTTGATAATACGCATTGACTTGCACCCATCTTTCTCCAAAAATTTACGGTAAGATAAGAAGAAACGTTTGCTTGAGTTGATATATGTAATGGTAGATTTGGTATTCTATCATGTACAAATTGAAATACTCCCGGATCGGAAATAATAATTCCGTCAGGATTTAATTCTTTTATTGTGTTTACGAATATTGATAATTTGTCTATATCTTTGTTATGAGAAAACAAATTTAATGTAAGATAAATTTTTTTGTTTGCATTATGAACAAATTCAATTCCTTCTTTAAGTTCTTCCAAAGGAAAAGAAGATCTTGCTCTTAAAGATAAATCAGGTGTTCCGGAATAAACAGCATCTGCACCGTACAAAATGGCGGTTTTTAATCTGGATAAAGAACCTGCCGGTAATAAAAGTTCCGATTTGAATTTTTCCATAACACATATATTATATCAATTTAATTGTAAATTATAAATTATCAGTTTTATTCTCGATACATTCATACATGTATCTCTTAAAATTTTGTCTTGCAAAATTTTTCGCTTGACAAATTTTTGAAAGTGTGGTATAAGTATGCCCATTGCAAATCGGAATTGCAAAAAGTTCTTTCTAAAAGTTTAGATAAAAAAGTACAAAAGAAAAAAAGTACTTGACAAATTTTTGAAAGTGTGGTATAAGTATGCCCATTGCAAATCGGAATTGCAAAAAGTTCTTTCTAAAAGTTTAGATAAAAAAGTACAAAAGAAAAAAAGTACTTGACAAATTTTTGAAAGTGTGGTATAAGTATGCCCATTGCAAATCGGAATTGCAAAAAGTTCTTTTTAAAAATTTAGATGACAAAGTACATAAAGAAAAAAAAGTACTTGACAAATTTTAAAAAGTATGGTATAACTTTAAAGCTTTGAAAAAAATACTTGACAAAAAAAATAATTTGTGGTATAAGTAAAAGCACAATCGATCTTTTAGTAGTTTTGAGTAGTTGACTTTTTTAGTAGTAATTAAATAGTACGGGTTATTAAGTCTTCTGGAAATAATGAAGCACCCAACTAATATATAGATAGAGAAAATTCTTTGCTGAAAGGCAAGATGCAAAGAAGGATGGTTTTTTTTCTCTCTCAAAAAGGTCTTTGATAACTGAATAATATGCAGATGAGTGTCCTGTAAAAGGGGCAATCAAGCAATTTAAGGGTCTAGTTGTTTTTTTGTAGTTTATATATGTTTAACATATATTATTAATGTAATTAAGAGCTTAAGCAAAACTCTATAAAATTTTTTTATGGAGAGTTTGATCCTGGCTCAGAGTTAACGCTGGCGGCGTGCCTAACACATGCAAGTCGAGCGAATTCTTACAGAGTATCGTAAGAGTTAGCGGCAAACGGGTGAGTAACACATGGGAAACCTCCCTTAGAATGGGGAACATCTCCGTGAAAACGGAGCTAATACCGCATAAGACCACAGTTTGGCATCAAACAGGGGTAAAAGCAGCAATGCGTTCTAAGATGGTCCTGTGTCCTATCAGCTAGTTGGTGGGGTAACGGCCTACCAAGGCTAAGACGGGTATCCGGCCTGAAAGGGTGAACGGACACACTGGAACTGAGACACGGTCCAGACTCCTACGGGAGGCAGCAGTGGGGAATTTTGGACAATGGGGGAAACCCTGATCCAGCGACGCCGCGTGGAGGATGAAGGTTTTAGGATTGTAAACTCCTTTTGGAGGGGAAGAATAAATTGACGGTACCCTCAGAAAAAGCCACGGCTAACTTCGTGCCAGCAGCCGCGGTAATACGAAGGTGGCGAGCGTTACTCGGAATTACTAGGCGTAAAGCGTATGTAGGTGGTTGGATAAGTCTATGGTGAAATTTCCTGGCTCAACTGGGAAGGGTACATAGATACTGTCCGGCTTGAGTGTGTGAGGGGGAGACGGAATTCCTGGTGTAGCGGTGAAATGCGTAGATATCAGGAGGAACACCGATGGCGAAAGCAGTCTCCTGGCACAATACTGACACTGAGGTACGAAAGCTAGGGTAGCAAACAGGATTAGATACCCTGGTAGTCCTAGCTGTAAACGATGCTCACTAGATGTGGGAGGTATCGACCCCTTCCGCGTCGACGCTAACGCATTAAGTGAGCCGCCTGGGGAGTACGGCCGCAAGGTTGAAACTCAAAGGAATTGACGGGGGCCCGCACAAGCGGTGGAGTATGTGGTTTAATTCGACGCAACGCGAAAAACCTTACCTGGGCTTGAACTGCTAGTTTTAGCTGTTGGAAACATCAGTGAACCGCAAGGTAGCTAGCAGAGGTGCTGCATGGCTGTCGTCAGCTCGTGTCGTGAGATGTTGGGTTAAGTCCCGCAACGAGCGCAACCCCTATCCCATGTTACCTGTAGCAATACAGGGTCTCTGAGGAAACTGCCATCGACAAGATGGAGGAAGGTGGGGACGACGTCAAGTCATCATGGCCTTTATGTCCAGGGCTACACACGTACTACAATGGTCGGTACAGAGGGCTCCGATATCGTAAGATGGAGGGAATCCCACAAAGCCGACCCCAGTTCAGATTGTGGGCTGCAATTCGTCCACATGAAGGAGGAATCGCTAGTAATCGCAGATCAGCAGGCTGCGGTGAATACGTTCCCGGGCCTTGTACACACCGCCCGTCACACCACGAAAGTCAGTCTTAACAGAAGCTGTTGTGCTAACCGCAAGGAGGCAGGCATCTAAGTTAAGGTTGGTGATTGGGGTGAAGTCGTAACAAGGTAGCCGTACGAGAACGTGCGGCTGGATCACCTCCTTTATAAGGAGTAAACATACATCATTAATTTGATGGGATGTTATTGGTTGATACACTTAAATTGCACATTCGGGATTACTACCTATATGGGGCATTCATCCGCATATTATTTAGTTGGCATTATAAAGCTGGTATCTGGTCGGCGAAAGCAGTAAGATACGGTTGTTGCAGAAAGCGGGCCTATAGCTCAGTTAGTCAGAGCGCACCCCTGATAAGGGTGAGGTCTGTGGTGCAACTCCACATAGGCCCACCAGTTATATATTTTTTGGAACATTGGGGATATAGCTCAGCTGGGAGAGCGCCTGCTTTGCAAGCAGGAGGTCGTGAGTTCGATCCTCACTATCTCCACCAAATAAACTTGAATTTTTCAGTTTTATACTGATAAATATATAGCAGTAATGTTCATTGAAAACTTAATAGGCAAATCAGCGTCTTCATGTTTTTAAACATGAAAACAAGAAAACACAATTAGTTGTTGTTAAATAATAACAAAGTTATAAAAAAGTAAGTTACATAATCATCTCATTTTAGGATGGGATTAGAGAATGTGACTAAGCTACTAAGTGCATATAGTGAATGCCTTGGCTGAGACTGTCGATGAAGGACGTGGTAAGCTGCGATAAGCGTCGGTGAGGTGCAAACAACCTTTGACCCGGCGATTTCCGAATGGGGTAACCCCGTAACAAGTAATTGTTATGATCCGCAAGGAAGGCAACCCAGGGAAGTGAAACATCTCAGTACCTGGAGGAAAAGACATCAACCGAGATATCGAAAGTAGTGGCGAGCGAAATCGATACAGCCTAAACCAGTGTGCTTGCACACTGGGGTCATAGGACTACGTTAGTAGAGTTATCAATCAAAAAATTAACTGAACGGTCTGGAAAGACCGACCATAGAAGGTGATAGTCCTGTATGTGAAAATTTTTTGACTCGAAGTAGTATCCTGAGTACCATCGAGCACGTGAAACTTGGTGGGAAGTTAGGGGGACCACCCTCTAAGGCTAAATACATGTCTCAGACCGATAGTGAACCAGTACCGTGAGGGAAAGGCGAAAAGAACCGCGGGAGCGGAGTGAAATAGAACCTGAAACTGTATGCATACAAGCAGTTCGAGGGTTATACCGGAAGCTTCGGCAACCGGAATGCCTGAGAGCGTGCCTATTGAAGAATGATCCGGCGAGTTAATTGGTAGGTGCAAGGATAAGTGTTAAGTGAAAGCTTGTCACGTATCCGTAGCGAAAGCAAGTTTGAAAGGGCGTTAGTACCTATCATTAGACCCGAAGCCAAGTGATCTATGCCTGGACAGAGTGAATTCCCTTTAACCGGGGAAGGAGGCTCGAAGCGTCGACCGTTGAAAAGGTCTTGCATGAGCTGGGTATAGGGGTGAAAGGCCAATCTAACTTGGTGATAGCTGGTTCTCCTCGAAATAGTTTTTGGACTAGCCTAGTACGTTAAGTCTGAGAGGTAGAGCACTGAATAATCTAGGGGGTGTAACCCACTTTCCGAAGTTAATCAAACTCCGAATTCTCAGATGTATTATACTGGAGTCAGTTTGTGAGGGATAAGCTTCACATGCGAAAGGGAAACAGCCCAGACCACCAACTAAGGTCCCTAAATATATACTAAGTGGTACAAGGAAGTGGAATTTCTTAGACAGCTAGGAGGTTGGCTTAGAAGCAGCCACCCTTTAAAGAGTGCGTAACAGCTCACTAGTCAAGTGATTCTGCACCGAAGACACCCG